>JAESFT010000090.1_pt1 | contig 139287 bp, 140 predicted proteins | sample 9269451 | NCBI WGS metagenome assembly JAESFT01 (sample SAMN14502557, study PRJNA617106) | algae metagenome | isolation source: Scytonema hyalinum WJT4-NPBG1 and co-occurring heterotrophs from well... | place: USA: Mojave Desert, Joshua Tree National Park, California | collected 2006-05-25 | reverse complement strand
TCTTGACGGAGAAGCGCGAGGAGCTCGAGACCCTCGCCCGGGGCTTGCTCGAGTACGAGACGCTCTCAGGCGACGAGATCCGCAACCTCCTCAACGGACAGCCCCCCGTCCGCGACACGGGAGAGCCGCCGGCGCCGTCCTGGCCCAAGCGCTCGTCCGTCCCGAGCAGCCGTCCCGTGCCGAGGCGCCCAACGGGGCAGTTCTCCCCGGAGCCGAACGGCTAGCCGGTTCACGCGATCAAGAAGGCCTTCCCGTCTGCCGGCATCCCAATGCCGGCAGATTGCTTTTGGGCGGATCGCATGCCGCTCGACGGGGCGCCCCTCGCCTCCCCTCTAGCCGCCGCAGGGTGCGCGGCGTTATGGAGGTCGAGCTTGCACCTCGCCTCGATGCGCCGCGGCCGACCGGCCGGCCTGCGCAGGGCGAGAACCGGAGACCATACGGTGTCGATCTATTCCGACGACTACACAGAGGATACGCGCGGCGTCGCCAATCTGGAGGAGGCGCGGCAATGGCTCAAAGCCCGCAACGTGTCGGAGATCGAGTGCGCCGTGTCGGATCAGGCCGGCGTCGCCCGCGGCAAGATCATGCCCGTAGCGAAGTTCCTGAAGAACCCCACCATGGCGCTGCCGGTCTCGGTTTTCTATCAGACGATCTCGGGCGACTATCCGGATCTCGACGGCCTCATCGATGCGGTGACGGCCGATACCGACATGACCCTGCACGCCGATTGGTCGACCCTTGCGCTCATCCCCTGGGCCCAGGACCCCACGGCCCAGATCATCCTCGATGCGAAACTGCGGGACGGCCAGCCCGTCGACCAATCCCCACGCCAGGTTCTGCGCCGCGTCCGGGATCTCTACCATGCGCGCGGCTGGAACGCCGTGGTGGCGCCGGAGCTCGAATTCTACCTCGTCGAGCCCAACACCGATCCCGACTACCCGCTCAAGCCGCCGATCGGGCGCTCCGGGCGGCCCGAGATCGGCCGGCAGGGCTACTCGATCCAGGCGGTGAACGAGTTCGACCACATCTTCGAGGACATGTACACGTATTGCGACCAGCAGGGTCTCGCGATCGACACGCTGATCCACGAGGACGGGGCCGCCCAGATGGAGATCAACCTCCAGCACGGCGATCCGCTCGAGCTTGCCGACCAAGTCCTGATGTTCAAGCGCACCATCAAGGAGGCGGCCCTCAAGCACAAGGCCTACGCCACCTTCATGGCAAAGCCCATGGCGAACGAGCCGGGCTCGGCCCTCCACGTGCATCAGTCGATCGTGGATGCGGCGACGGGCCAGAACATCTTCTCGGATCCGAGGACCGGGGAGCCGACGGAGCTCTTCTACCAGTTCATCGCCGGCCAGCAGAAATACCTGCCCGCCATCGTGTGCATGCTGGCGCCCTACGTGAACAGCTACCGGCGCTTCACCCGCGATTCCATGGCGCCGATCAACGTGCAGTGGGGGTTCGACAACCGGACCGCCGGCCTGCGCGTGCCGCCCTCCCCGCCCGAGGGGCGGCGCGTCGAGAACCGCGTGCCCTCCTCCGACGCCAACCCGTATCTCGCGATCGCCGCGACGCTGGCCGCCGGCTATCTCGGCATCGAGCAGCGCCTCACCCCCACGCAGCCGACGGATGTGGACGCCAAGAACAAGGACTACCAGCTCCCCCGCTCGCTTCTCGACGCGGTCGCGCGCTTCGAAGAGGCGGGCGAGCTGCATCAGGTCATGGGGTCGCCCTTCGTTGCGGCCTATTGCGCCATCAAGCGCGAGGAGTACGAGACCTTCATGCAGGTGATCAGCTCGTGGGAGCGGGAGTTCCTTCTGCTCAACGTGTGACCGCCCGGTCCATGCGGCGCGGCAGCGAACCATGAGCGGCGATGCGGGTCGTGCGGCGACCTATTACGAAGCGACCGCAACGCCCTTCTCGGCGGGTCCGCCGGTCGAGGGCGATCAGACGGTGGACGTCGCCGTGGTCGGGGCCGGCTATACGGGCCTCGGGGCCGCCCTCGCCCTCGCGCAGCGCGGCTACCGGACCCTCGTCGTCGAGCAGGGCAGGACCGCCTCCGGCGCCTCCGGGCGCAACGGCGGGCAGATCCATCCGGGGCACCGGCGCGACATGGCCGCCATCGAGGCCATGGTCGGCGATGCGGATGCGAGGAAGCTCTGGGCCCTCGCCGAGGAGGCCCGCGCCTATCAAACGGCGCTTATCGCGGAGCATGGGATCGACTGCAGCTATCGGCCTGGCCTCATCCACGCGGCCCACAAGAGGGCCTTCCTGGCGGATTACCGCAAGGACATCGAGCATCTCGCCTCGCGCTACGGCTACGGCGAACTGGAGTTCGTGGACCGGGACAAGCTCGCCGCCCTCATCGGCACGGACGCTTATCAAGGCGGGATGCTGGACCGCGGCGGCGGCCACGTCCACGCGCTGAACTGGGCGCTCGGCATCGCTGGAGCCGCGCAACAAGCCGGTGCGCGGATCAGCGAGCACACGCGGGCTTTGAGCTATCGACGGGAGGGCGGCCGGGCGGTCCTGACGACGAGCCGGGGCACGATCCGCGCCGATTGGCTACTTCTGTGCGCCGACGGCTCCCTCGACGGGATCGACGCCGCGGTGGAAGCCCGGGTCATGCCGATCAACAACTTCATGATCGCGACGGAGCCCTTAGGGGAGGCTCACCCGGAGATCCTGCCGGGCGGGCAGGCGGTGAGCGACAGCCGCTTCGTGGTGAATTACTGGCGGCTCACGCCGGAGCGCCGGCTCCTCTGGGGCGGGGGCGAGAACTACCGGCGCGGCTTTCCCCGCGATATCCGCGGTCTCGTCAGCCGCCACATGCTGCAGGCCTATCCGCGCCTTCAGGATGTGCGGATCGATCATGCCTGGGGCGGAACCCTCGGCATCACCATGAGGCGGGTGCCCTATGTGCGCCGGCTCGCGCCCAACCTGCTGACGGCCGCAGGCTATTCGGGCGTCGGCGTGATGCTCGGGCCGTATTTCGGCAAGCTCCTCGGGGAGGCGGTGGCCGGCAACATGGAGCGGGTCGACCTCCTGTCCCGGCTGCCCGTGCCGCCCTTTCCCGGCGGAAAGCTCCTGCGCTGGCCGACCATGGTGGCCGGCCTCAGCTACTACGCCCTGCGCGACAGGCTCTGAGGCGCCTAGCGGGGCTGCGGCGTCGGGCTCGTGACGGGCGGCAGGGTGCCGGTCGCCGAGGGCTCCGAGCAATCGGCCGCGTTCCTCTGGCAATCCTTCAGCATTGCCGGCGGGGCGGCATTCTTGTCGGCATTGGCGCCGAGGCCGCCCACGGCGTTGCTCTCCGACGGCGCCGTGGCGGACGGCGCTTTGGTCTGCCCGAGATCGGGGTTCTTCGCGATGCCGGACTCGATCGTCTGGCCTGCGGGCGGTGGGGTCATGTTCGGCCCCGGGTCGCCCTGGGCTGCGGCGGCGCCGCCCATCAACCCGAAGGCAACCGCAATCGTGGCGATTCTCATGGCACTGTCTCCATTCCTTGCGACAACGTGGTGCAGCCCCCTTCGTTGCAGGAATGGGCGAGGCGGCAGCGGCCATGGGTCGCGCAAGTGGCCTGCATGCCACAGGAACCGCCGCAGGAGCGTTCCGTTGACGAGGCGTTCTTCCCATATAGGAGCATCTCGATGGCCACGGACGCCCGTTCGATCTACACGACAGCCCTGCGCAACACTCATGCGATGGAGCAGCAGGGGCTGAAGCAGATGGAACTGCAGGTCTCGCGCCTGGAGCGGTATCCTCAATACGAGGCCCTGCTGCGCAAGCACATCGAGACGACGCGCCAGCAGCTTGCCCGCCTCGAACAGGCGCTGGAGGCGTCCGGCGAGAGCATATCGGCCTTCAAGGAGACGGTGACGAGCGTCGCCGGCACGGTCGGCGCCACCGTTCACGGGCTCTTCCAGGACGAGACGCTGAAGAACCTCTACGCGGGCTACGCCTACCAGTTCGAGCAGATCGCGGCCTATCGCTCGCTCATCACCATCGCCGAATCCGCGGGCGAGAATGGCCACGTCGCCGCCTTCCGGCAATCGGTCCAGGAGGAGGAGCAGGCGGCCCAGCAGGTGGCCGACCTCATCGAGCCGATCACCCGGCAATACGTGCAGTTGACCACCGAAGGCGCGAAGGCCGACCGCTGACCCGGCTTCGGAAGACCTGCGGGACGGGGCGGCCCGCGCTGCAACGCCGCGCGGGAGGTGACGGGCGGAATGGGTGATTACATCGGAGGGATGTCAGCGTCCCTCAGCCATTCCGCACCCTCCCCTCCGTCGTACCGTCCCTACTCGGACGACATCGAGACGGTCGCCCCGGACGAGGAGCAGGTGATCGACGAGATCGTGGCGTCGCTCGCACGGGTCAGCCACCTGCTCGCGGACCGCTATCGCCACGGCGTACGTCCGTCCCACGCCAAGAGCCACGGCATTCTGAAGGGGACCCTCACGGTCCTCGGTGGCCTGCCCGAGCCGCTGGCCCAGGGCCTCTTCGCCGTGCCGCGCTCCTATCCCGTAGTCGCGCGGCTCTCGACGGAGCCGGGCGAACTCATGGCCGACAGCGTCCACACGCCCCGCGGTCTGTCCCTGAAGGTCATGGGCGTGAGCGGGCCCATGCTCGATGGACATCGCGATGCCACGCAGGACCTGCTGTTCAACTCAGGACGCCGCTTCGCGGTCGCGGACCTCAAGGGCTTCCTGCGCATCCAGCAGTTTCTGGAGGGGATCGCGGACCAGCCGGAGGTCATGAAGAAGGCCGGAACCGCCCTCGGCTTTGCCGCCAACGGAGCCCTGCATCTCGTGGGCGCCGACAGCTCGCTCCTCGATTTCTTCGGCCACCCGCATACCCATCCGCTGGGTGAGAGCTACTTCACGCACGCGCCCCTGCGCTACGGCCGCTATGTCGCCAAGCTCGGCCTCTTTCCCGCCTGCGAGAGCCTGGCCCGCCTCGCCGACGTGACGATCGCGCCCGCCTTTCGCTACTCGGCCCTGAAGGATGCGGTGGTGGCGCATTTCGCCGAACGCGGCGCGGCCTACGAGGTGCGCGCGCAGCTCAGAACGAGCGAGCGCACGATGCCCATCGAGGACGCCTCCGTCGAATGGCCCGAAGCGGAAAGCCCTTTCCTCACCGTCGCGCGCGTCGTGTTCCCGCCGCAGGCCGCCTACAGCCCCGCGCGCCGGGTCTTCGCGGACGACCGGCTCACCTTCAGCCCGGCGCACAGCCTTGCGGCCCACCGCCCGCTCGGCTCCCTCATGCGGGGGCGGCTGAAGGCCTACGCCACCATCTCGAAGCTCAGGGCGACGATCAACGCCACGTCCCGCGTCGAGCCCCGGACCCTCGACGACATTCCCGACTGATCCATGACCGACCGATCCATGACGGACGCCGCACAGCCTTGGGTTGCCGCCAGGCCTGCCCCGCGCCAGGATGGGCGGGCGATGATCTTTCCAAAGCAGGAGCAGAGTGCGGCCGCTGTCGCGGAGCACTACGACGAGCTCGACCCGTTCTACCGCGAAATCTGGGGCCGGCACGTCCACCATGGCCTGTGGACCAGCGGAGGCGAAACGCCCGAGGAGGCGACCGCCGCCCTGGTGGAGCGCGTCGCGGCGGCGCTCGGCCTGCAGTCCGGCGAACGGGCCTGCGATATCGGCTGCGGCTACGGGGCGACGGCGCAGCATCTCGCGCAAGCCTACGGCGTCACGGTGACGGGGCTCACGCTCTCTCCCGTTCAGGCGGCTCAGGCCGCGCGGCTGTCCGAAGGCGATCCCCGCCTCGCGTTCCACTGCCGCGACTGGCTTGCCAACGGCCTTCAGGCCCGGTCATTCGACGCGGCCTACGCAATCGAGAGTTCGGAGCACATGGGCGACAAGGCGGGGTTCTTCTCGGAGGCTTTCCGGGTATTGCGTCCGGGCGGGCGCCTCGTGGTCTGCGCCTGGCTCGCGAACGAAGGGGCGCGGCCCTGGGAGGTGACGCACCTGCTGGAGCCGATCTGCCGCGAGGGCCGTCTGCCGAGCATGGGGACGGAGCGGGACTACCGGAGTCTTGCGGAGGATGCGGGGTTCCGGACGACGGGTTTTGCGGATCTCTCGCGGCAGGTCCGTCGCACCTGGACGATCTGCGCCCGCCGCGTTGCGGCGCGGGTTGCCACGGACGGGGCCACGCGGCGCTTCCTGCTCGACCGGCGCTCCCGCAATCGGATCTTCGCGCTTACCCTTCTCCGGCTCATCGTCGCCTACCGCACCGGTGCGATGCGGTACGGGCTCCTGAGCTTCGAGCGGCCGACGGCCTGACGTCCTCGCGCCGGGTTCAGGGAACCCGGCGCTTCTCCTCCTCGGTGTGCTGGTCGCCGTGGCCCGCAACGCCCACCATGTGGCGGTAGGAGAGCTCCGCCCCCGCCCAGCCCGTCACCCCGAGCACGGCGGCGGTTGCGGCCGACAGGGCCACCTCCCCTGAGCTGGGGGCCTCGCCAGGATCGCGGCGGCTGCGCAGGGCGAGATTCGCGGCGGCGAGCCCGAGCGCCATGGGATTGCCGTAGGCATGCAGCTTGCCGACCGACTTCTCGCGGGCGCGGCGGATGGTGAAATAATCGATGGCGCCCACGGCACCGGCCACGAGGCCCGTGACGATGCCGGCGCCGAGCATCCAGCGCGACGTGCGCGACCAGAACGGATCCTCGGTCGCGCGGGCCGCCACGTCGGTGGCGAGGGCCGCGGTGAGGAACGTGATCGGAAACGGGATCAGCATCGGGTGGATCGGGTGACCGACGATCGCCGCGGTGCTGGGAAGGCCGCGCACGGGGTGCTCGCGGCTCCCCTGTTCGGGCCCCATCGTCTCCGCCCAATCCACTAGGCGCGAGGGCTCGCCCGTTTCAGATTGGAACGCGGAAGGATGGGGCTCGCGGGCCGTTCGAGTCTGGTCCTGGCCGATGGGCTGCATGGATGCGATCCGTGTTGAGGTGGCTTCCTTCGCCAACTCGCGCGGGCCGGCTCCGGTTTGCGGGCGGCTTGGCGGCGCAAGGCCGCAGGGGGTGCTGATACAGGATCGTCAGGTGACGGGGTGCGAAGCTCGGACGCAGGTGGAGAACCGGCGCGAGGGCTCGTCGTTACTCTGCCATGACCGCACCATCCGACACCTCCGCCTCCGCCAAGATCTCCGACGCGCGCCGGCGCGAGATGGCCATCGAGCACCTGCTGTTCGGGACCATCAGCTTCCTGGCGAAACGCCACCCCGAGCTGCTCGACGAACTCGACGGGAGCCTCACGCATCTGTGGGATCTCGCCGACGAGGACAAGCGCGACGACGAGGCGGTGCGCCACATCGCCAAGCGCTTCATCAACAGCCTGCGCGCCGAATCCGGCGGCGGCCGCTAACGGACCTCGAACGCCTCGTCGATCTCGACGCCGAGCGCGGTCACCATGCGGTTCGTCTGCGACGCCAGCCCGACGATAGCGACGAGTTCCGCGTGCTGCGCGTCGCTCATTCCCTTCGCGCGGGCGGCCGCCGTATGGGAGTGGATGCAATAGGGACAGCCATGCGCGATAGAGACGGCGAGGTACAGCATCTCCTTCGTGACCGGATCGAGGGCCCCAGGCCCCATCACCTGCTTCAGGCTCTCCCAGGTCCGCTTCAGGGTCGCCGGATCGTGCGCGAGGGCGCGCCAGAAGTTGTTGACGAAGGCGCTGTTGCGCGTCGCCCGGATGTCGTCGAACACGGCGCGGGCTTCGGGGGAGATTTCTTCGTCGGTGAGCAGTCGAACGGTGGCCATCGGCGCTCCTCATGCAGTGCGGATGCGACCATCGCACGGGCGGGAGGGCGGCGACAGATTGACAGGCGCGAAGCGCCTTCCGAGACTGACGCTCCCGGGCGCTGATCCAGCGCATTTGCCCCCAACGAGGAGTGTCACAACGATGTGCCAGCACTGCGTGATCGATCGGGTGAAGGAGCGCATGCTCGACCGCCGCAGCCTGTTCCGGGGCGTCGCCGGCGCCGCCGTGGCGGCGACCGCGGCGGGCCTTGCGGCTCCCGTTCAAGCGCAGACGCGGGCCGCCGTCGCGGTGTCGCCCGGAAGCGTCCGGGATCTGACCCACGAGCTTCACCCGGACTTCCCGACCTTCTTCGGCGAGCCGCAGCTGAAGCTCGTCTCGAAGTTCAACTACAAGGAACACAAGTTCAATCTGAACGAGTGGGTGGTGAACGAGCATACCGGCACCCATCTCGACGCGCCCCTGCACTTCTCCGAGGACGGTCAGAGCGTGGCCGAGATCCCGGTCGAGAACCTCGTCGTACCCCTCGCGATCCTGGACATCCGCGAGAAGGCGGCCGCGAACCCCGACGCGCAGGTGACTCCCGACGACATCAAGGCGTGGACCGCCAAGAACGGCCCCATTCCCGACAAGGCGTGCGTCGCCATGCTGTCGGGCTGGGACGCCCATGTGACGGGCCCCAAGTTCCGCAACGCGGACGACAAGAAGGTGATGCACTTCCCCGGCTTCCACGTGGAGGCCGCCAAGATGCTCCTCGAGACGACGAGCGCCTCGGGCATCGCCGTCGACACCCTGTCGCTGGATTTCGGCCCCTCCCCGGATTTCGCCACGCACTATGCCTGGCTGCCGGCCGGCCGCTGGGGCCTCGAATGCGCGGCGAACCTCGCCCGCCTGCCGGCTTCGGGGGCGATGCTCGTCGTGGGCGCGCAGAAGATCCGGGGCGCCACCGGCGGCCCCTGCCGCGTCTTCGCCTTCGCCTGAGGACGAGGGCTGCCGGTGAGCCCGGCAGCCCTTCCCGAGCGCCGGCTGCTACTCGGCCGCCAGCGCCGCCTTGGTGACCTGGTCGGGGCCGAGATCGGCGTCGTTCTCAAGGTGCAGGAGTTGGGCGAGACGGGTTCGCGCCCGGTTCACCCGGCTCTTGATCGTGCCGACGGCGACGCCGCAGATGGCTGCCGCCTCCTCGTAGGCCATGCCCTGGGCGCCGATGAGAAGAAGCGCCTCGCGCTGGTCGACGGGGAGCTTGGCGAGTGCCGAGCGGAAATCGTCGAAGTCGAGCCTGTCCTGCTGATCGGGCTGCGTCTTCAGCCGGCCCGCGAAGGCGCCGTCGCTGTCCTCCACCTCGCGGCGCCGCTTTCGGTATTCCGAGTGGAACAGGTTGCGCAGGATGGTGAACAGCCAGGCGTTCATGTTGGTGCCGGGCTGAAAGCGGTCGATGTTGGCCCAGGCGCGCATGATCGTGTCCTGGACGAGGTCGTCCGCCCGGTCGCCGCTTCCGGTGAGCGAGATCGCGAAGGCTCGAAGGTTCGGCAATGCTGCGAGCATCAGATCCTTCAGCGCGGGATCAACGCTCATCGGCACCCCGCATCCGCTCGTCGAGTTGGGCGATGAGCCGTTCGAGGTGGTCCGGCAGCGGCTGCTCGATCAGATCGGCATACATCGCCCGCAGACCCGCCTTGATCCGGCATTGCGTCTTCGCCTGAATGTCGGCGAGGAGACCGTCCCCGCGCCAGGCATGGGGAACCACCACAATCTGGCCCACCGGCCAGTCGTTCAAGACCTGCTGCTTCATGAAACCCGCACCTCTCGCTCTCTTGAGGGAGCTAAGCGTCGAAACGGCGGGGAATCCGGCATGTTCCCGAGGTACAAACGATTTTTGCAACTTATGTTATTTCAGGGTGGATGACGCCTTCGGAGCGGCGTCTTGAGCACCGTCCAGCTTCGTGCGTCCAGCAACGCGCGCCTCCGCAACGGCCACGCTGAAACCGATCACGGGTCCGTGAGTTCGGCTTTAACATAGATCGAGTTTGGGACGGGGCGCTCGGCGCGGCATGCGAACGCTCGGGACCGTCGATGGAGGGCGTCATGGGGCAGGCCATCCAGCGCAAGCAGGCCACCGTATTGGTCGTCGAAGACGAACCGCTCATCCAGATGATGACCGCCGACGCCCTGGACGATGCGGGCTTTGCGGTGCTTGAGGCCTGGAACGCCGACGAGGCGCTGCGGGTGCTCGAGAAGCGTGGACACGAGGTGCAGCTCATGCTGACCGACGTGAACATGCCGGGATCGATCGACGGGCTTGCCCTCGCGGACCGGGTTCACGCGCGGTGGCCGGAGATCCTGATCCTTGTGACCTCCGGTCAGGTTCGACCCTGCGCCGACGAGCTGCCGGCCAAAGGCCGGTTCCTCCCCAAGCCCTACCGGACGGCCGCGATGCTCGACCAGATCAACGATCTGATGCATGCGGGCCACGCCTGACCCGCGCGGGTCGTGGACCGGATAAAAAGGAACCCGGCTCCAGAGGAGACCGGGTTCGAAGGGCCGAAGCCCGTGGGGGCAGAATAGGCTGCTGGCTTCGGTCCGCGGACCATAGGTCAAAATCCCCAGGGTTGCGAGTCATCTTTGCAGTTTCCTTCACGGAAACCCTGCATTTTACGGTTTGCGATGCTCGGCAGGTGCGAAACGACACCTTGTTTTACCAGATTTGCCGGTTTTAGCCTTTTCTTGCTGTGCCGCGCAGCGGACGGGTCTTACGAGTTTCGCGCAAAACCGTACCGGACGCCCGTAAACCGCTGAAAAGTCAGGGCCTCGTCCCCATATCAGACGCTCTCGGGGCAGCCGGTGCGACGGCCTACCTGCCCCTGAGCCGCCCCGGACCCTCGATGGCACTTCCCAAGCAGTTGATCGACATTCAGCGGATCTATCTCGAGCCCGCCGTGGAGGATTTTCCCCGCGGGCGGGAGATCCTGGCCAAGTACCCGGACGCCGAGCGCATCCCGGTCGGGTCCCATTGGAAGATCCCCTCGCTTCACGGCAACGAAGGCTCGGCGGAGGACTGGCTCAAGATCAAGCGCGACACCCTGGTGCTCGGGGTGAAGAAAGGCCTGTCCATGCGGCCGAACGGGCGCAGCGCGCGTTTCATCGCCCCGTCCACGTCCAATGGCTGCGCCATGGCCTGCGCCTATTGCTACGTGCCCCGGCGCAAAGGCTACGCGAACCCGATCTCGGTCTTCGTCAACATCGACGAGACGTGCCGCGCCATCGCCCGGCACGCGGAGTGTCAGGGCGCATTGCCGGCGCCCGATCAGATCGACCCGCAGCACTGGGTCTACGACATCGGAGAGAACGGGGATCTCTCCGTCGACGCGTCGATCTGCGACAACGTCCGGGATCTCGTCGCCCTGTTTCGAGCCACCCCGAACGCGAAAGGCTCGTTCGCCACGAAGTTCGTGAATCGGGACCTCCTCGCCTACGATCCCGGGGGCAAGACGCGGATCCGCTTCTCCCTCATGCCGGACAAGATCGCCAAGGTGGTGGACGTCCGAACCTCGCCCATCCCGGACCGCATCCGGGCGGTCAACGACTTCGTCGCGGCGGGCTACGAGGTGCACCTCAACTTCTCCCCCGTGATCGTCTATCCGGGCTGGGAGGAGGATTGGGGCGCGCTCTTCGACGAGGTCGACGATGTGCTCTCGGCGCCCGCCAAGGCGCAAGCGAAGGCCGAGATCATCTTCCTCACGCACAACGCGCAGCTTCACGAGGTGAACATGCAGTGGCACCCGAGAGCCGAGGACCTCCTGTGGACGCCTCAGACGCAGGAAGGCAAGCGCTCGGAAGGCGGGATGTGGAACCTGCGCTACCGCTCGGCGTGGAAACGGCAATGGCTCGCCCGGTTTCAGGATCTCCTCGCCGAGCGGATGCCCTATTGCGGGGTGCGGTACGCGTTCTGAGCGTCGGCCCCGGAGGCTGCGGCAAGTCGCCTGCGCCCTGCATCCTTTTTCGAGCTTGACCGTTATCCCGAGCCTTCGATCGCACCTCGGGATGCCTCATGTCGACCAAGCAAGCCGCCCTGCCCCTCGCCCGTCAGCAATATGTGGAGGATGTGCTGGAGGGCCTGTCGCAGCCCCAGAAGCGCTTGCCCGGCAAGTATCTGTGGGACGAAACCGGATCCGACCTGTTCGACCGCATCTGCAGCACGGCGGACTACTACCCGACCCGGCGCGAGATGGCGCTCCTGGAGCGCCACGCCGCCGAGGTCGCCTCGGTGGTGGGCCCGGGCGCCAACATCGTGGAATACGGAAGCGGCGCGGCGCGCAAGATCCGCGTGCTGCTGGACGCCATGGATGCACCGCACCGCTACGTGGCGATCGACATCTCCCGCGATTACCTCGTCACCGCCATCGAGCCCATCGTGAAGGATTACCCGAACCTGCAGGTCATCCCGGTCTTCGCCGACTACACGGCTCCCATCACGCTGCCGGTCGATCTCTCCGACGGCCCGGTGCTCGGGTTCTTCCCAGGCTCCACCATCGGCAACTTCTCGCCCGCTGGCGTCGTCGCCTTCCTGTCCCGGGTGCGCGAGACGCTGGGCGCGGGCTGGTTCCTCGTCGGAACAGACCCGAACCGCGACGAAGCCTCCCTGAGACGGGCCTATGCGGGGGCCGACGGGCTCATGGCGGCGCTCCACAAGAACATGCTGGCCCACATCAACAACGAGCTCGGCTCGGATTTCGACCTCGACAACTTCCGCCACGACGTGCGCGTCCTGCAGGATCCGCCGCGGGTCGAGGCTCACCTCTTTGCCCTCGGGGACGCCGCCTACACGGTGGACGGCGAGCGGGTCGCCTTGAAGGCGGGGGAGAGCATCTTCACCGACGTGTCCTACAAGTACGATCCGGACACGTTCCGGTCCCTGGCCCGGGACGGAGGCTGGGATCCGGTCCGCTCCTGGCTCGACCCGCAAGGGCTGTTCAGTCTCTACCTCCTGCACACCGACGGCTGACGGACAGGGCACGCCGGCCGCTTCGCCTGAAATCCCGCGGTTTGAACATCTGTACTTGCATCCTTACACCTGTTCTCGGTGAGACGCCGACGTGGTAGAGGCAGAGGCATGAGGTCAGCCTCGACCGGCCGTGGTCGCAGCGCTGCGGGCTGAACAGAGGAGAGCGCTCCCGATGACCGGTGAGGAACGAGACCTGCGTCAGGCGATCATCGACCAGTGCCGCTGGATGAACGACCAGGGCCTTAACCAGGGCACCTCCGGCAACATCTCGGTCCGCTACCGCGATTCGCTCCTCATCACGCCGAGCGCGACCCCCTACGAGCGCATGGAGCCGGCCATGATCGCCCGCATGCCGCTCGAGGGCGAGTACGGCACCTGGGAGGGGCCCCTGAAGCCCTCGACCGAGTGGCGCTTCCATCTCGACATCACCCGGGCGCGCCCCGATGTCGGCGCCATCGTCCACACCCACTCCACCTTCGCGACGGTTCTCTCCATCGCCCGGCGGTCGATCCCGGCGTGCCACTACATGATCGCGGCCTTCGGCGGCCCGAGCATCCGCTGCGCCGATTACGCGACCTACGGCACCGAGGACCTGTCGCGCAACGCCCTGGCGGCCCTTGCGGACCGCACCGGCTGCCTTCTCGCCAACCACGGCATGATCGCGACGGGCGCCAACCTGCCCAAGGCCATGTGGCTTGCGGTCGAACTCGAGACCATCGCCAAGCAGTACTTCCACGCCCTGCAGATCGGCGAACCCGTGATCCTCGACGATGCGGAGATCGGACGGGTGATGGAGGGCTTCAAATCGTATGGGCTGCAGGATCCCGTGAGGCCGGCCGCTTAATCCCAGGCGAGCCGCGGGAGCACGAAGTCCGGACGCACGCCGTGCCGGCCGAACTCGGCCTCCAGGGCATCCTCATCCTCGTCCGCGTGAATGCCGGTCCGCACGAGAGCCGTCGCGAAGCCTGCGCTGCGGCCTCCCGCAATGTCGTGCTCGACGGAATCGCCGATGCAGATCACCCGGCGCGCCTCCGGGAACCTGGCCCGCGCGGACCGGTAGATGGCGGGGTGAGGCTTGCCGATCCACACCACGGTCCCGCCGAGGCTCTCGTAAAGGCGGGCGATCCGTCCCGGCGCAAAGGCGAGGCCCTCAGGCAGCAGCATGGTCATGTCGGGGTTCACGCAGACCGCCGGCACGCCGCGCTGCGCCGCCCCGCGCAGGCGCCGCTCGTAATCGGCGAGGGTCACCTGCGGCGCCTCCGAACCCGCGATGAGGATGCACTCGGCCTCCGCCGGATCCTCCGCCAAGCGGATCCCGAGCCCGTCGAGCACCGACGCATCCCCGTCCCGCGACACCACATGGCAGCTGCGCGGCGGGACGGGCAGGATCTCGCCCCGTTCGAGCATGGACCGCGCGGTCTCGCCGGAGGTGACGAAGAGGTCCCACAGGGTCCGGCTGAAGCCGAGCTTTTCCATCCGCCTTTCGTTCGGCTCGGCCCGCTTGCCGGAATTGGACAGGATCACCACCGTCCGGCCCGCATCCCTCAAGGCCCGCAGCGCGTCGAGGACGCCCGGATAGGGCTTCGTGCCGTCGTGCAGCACACCGAACTGGTCGATCAGGAAGAGATCGAACTCGCCCGCAAGCTGCCGGAGGGAAGCCGTCCTCATGCGGCCTCCGCGAGGGCCTGCCGCGCGAGGCGGGCCGCACCGACCGCCGCCTCCTCGGTCTGCGCCCTCTCGACCGGCACGCTTAAGGTGCCGCGGCGGATCGCCGTCCAGGCCGCATTCCTTGCGCCGCCGCCGACGCTGAGGACGCGCCGCAGGGGCGGTGCGCCGAGGCGGGCGAGTTCGGCATAACCCCGGCCCTCGATCCGGGCGATGGATTCGAGCAGGCCCTGAAGGAAGAGCGCGTCGTCCTCTGGGCGCGGATCGAGCCGCGGCGCGAGCGCGGGATCGGCGACCGGAAAGCGCTCGCCGGGCTGCAGGAGCGGATAATAGTCGAGCCCCGTCGGCCGCTCGGGCCTCAGCCGGCCTTCGAGCGCCGCCAGTGCGTCCGGCGAGAAATGACGGGCGATCACTGCCCCGCCCGTGTTCGACGCCCCGCCCGCGAGCCACATGGCGCCGAGGCGGTGGGAGTAGACGCCCGCCTCCGGCGCGAAGAGCGGCCTGTCGCTCAGCATCTTTAAGGTGAGGGTCGAGCCGAGCGCCGTGACCGCATCCCCCGGCCTGCGAGCACCCGTCGCCAGGAACGAGGCGCAGCCATCCGTGGTGCCCGCGGCGACGACGACGTCGGCCTTGAGGCCGAAGCGCCGCGCCATGGCGGGCGAGAGCGGCCCGAGGGCGCTGCCCGGCTCGCGGACCTCCGGCAGAATCGCCGGCGCGATCCCGAGGTCCCGGATCCAGGCCGGCCAGCGGCGCTCGACGGGGTCGTAGCCGGTCTTGAGGGCATTGTTCTCGTCCGTGAAGGCATAGCGCCCGAGAAGGCGGCCGGCGATCCAATCGGCCTGGTGCAGGATGCGGTGAGGCTGCAGGCCGGCAGCGAATTCGAGCGCCTTGGCGAGCCCGGACGTGGCGCCATGGGCCCCGCTCTCGCGCGGCGCGAGCCCGGCGATCCGCGCTGCCGTAGCGGCCCCGTCCGCGTCGTTGTACATCCTCGCGGGAGCGAGCGGCTCGCCGCCCGCGTCCACGGCGAGCACTGTCCCGGACGTACCGTCGACCGCCAGGGCCTCCACGGAACGCGGATCGATGCGGGCGACGAGAGCCGACAGGGCGGCCTCCACGGCATCCCACCACAGGGCCGGGTCCTGCTCGACCCGCGCGCCCGCGCGCCGGGGAGGCGGGAGGGGGGCGGCCTCGATGGCGAGAGGGCTGCCGTCCCGGCCGCAGGCGGCGGCGCGAACGCCCGACGTGCCCAGATCGATGCCGAGGACGAGGCTCAAGCGGCCCCCCGCCGTCGGCGGGCTGGCGTTCTCGCGACGGGCGTCGGCGCGGCGAGCAGCGCTTCGGCGCTCTTCGCATCCGTCACGAGCACGTCGACGACGCCGAGGACCAAGGCCGCCCGCAGGACCGCACTCTTGTCGGCTCCCCCCGACGCAAGAATGACGGTGGGGATGCCGGCAAGTTCCTCCGGCTTGATGCCGATCACTCGCTGGTTGAGGGGATGATCCACGAGGCGGCCCTCGGCATCGATCCAGAACCCGCAGATGTCGCCGACGGCCCCGGCCTGCCGCAACTCGGCGGCTTCGTCGTCGGCCACGAGCCCGAGGCGCTGCATGGTGGATTCGGGCTGAAGGGAGCCGACCGAGACGAGCGCCACGTCGACCCCGCGCGCCCGCTCGAGCGCCTCCTGAACGAGACCCTGCCGCATGAGCACGTCGCGGGTCTCGCGCGTGTCGGTGAAGACCGGGCCGGCGATGTAGTAGCACGCGGCCCCGATGAGATCGGCGAGGTGGAAGGCCGTCTCGTAGGCGTTGAGAACGGAGCCGCGGGTCAGGCCCCCGATCATGGAGACGACCGACACGTCCTGCATGGTCCGGCTCTCCACCGTGCGGAGGCTGAGGCGCAGCGTACGACCCCAGCCGATGCCGATGGACGAGCCCGGCCGGATGCGCTCGGAGAGCGCGATGCCGGCCTCAATGGCGATGGCCTGCGGGACGAGATCCGGATTGTCCGGGGTCGGCACCACGGTGGCGCCGGCAAGACCGAAGCGCTCCACGAGGCGAGCCTCGAGCGCCACGCAATCCGCGAGCTTCGACGTGATGCGGATCTGGACGATGCCGGACTCGCGCGCCTGCGCGAGGATGCGGTTCACCCGGACGCGGTTGAGGCCGAGGCGCCGGGCGATCTCGTCCTGGGTGAGGTTCTCGACATAGTAGAGCCAGGCCGCGCGGGTCGCGGTCTGCTGGTCCCGGTCCAGGGCCGGCGCGGCAGGCTCGAAGCCCTCGTCGGGCTTCGGCTTCTTCACGGCGCGCACTGCACCCTCCCCTTGCGAAATCTAGCTCGCCTTGCGGTACTTGCTGTCGATGGCGTCCATCTTGGCGACCTTCGGCGCCGAGCGGCCACCCTGAAACTCGTTCGCGAGCCAGATGTCCACCAGCATCTTGGCGACCGGCGCGCCCGTGATGAGCTGCCCGAACGTGATCACCTGCGCGTTGTTCGAGGCGATGGCCCGTTCGGCCGTGTAGGGGTCCTGCACGCAGACGGCGCGCACGCCCGGCACCTTGTTGGCGGTGATCGCCATGCCGGCGCCCGTGCCGCACACGAGGATGCCGCGGTCGAACTCGCCGGCCGCGACGCGCTCGGCGAGGGTCTGGCCTACATCCGGATAGTCCACCGGGGCGGTGTCGGCGACGCCGAGATCGGCCACCTGCCAGCCGGCCTCCTGAAGGTGGTCGCGGATGGCGGATTTGAGCTCGACCCCGAGGTGATCGGCGGCGATGGCGATGCGGGTGTCGGCGGGTTTAGGCATGGAGGGCTCCTGCGGGAAGGGGTTGGGGCGGCGCGTGAAAGGCCGGCCAATCGGGTGCGAGGGGCTCGTCCCGGCAGATCGCCGCGACGATGGCGCGGGACAGGGGCATGCTGGCGGCGGGCAGCCGTCCCGATGCCCACATGGCTTCGAGGGTGGGGCCGAGCGCCTGGGCGAGTTCGGCGCCCTCCACCGTGTCGGCCGCCATGGGCCCGGCCTTCGCGGCTCCGTAGGTGAGACCCTGGCCGAGCAACCGGCCCATGCGGGAGTTCCGGCCGGCCTGGCAGGTCACGTAAAGGTCGCCGACGCCTGGAAGCCCCATGACGCTTTCGCGGGAGCCCCCCAGGCGCTCGACCATGATCGTGAGTTCGGCGACCGCCTGCGTGAACAGGCTGGCGGCCAGGTTGTGAGCCTTCGCGCCGTTGGGCGCTGCGTCGCCGGCGTCCAGCATCCCGGCCGCCCAACCGACGCCGATGGCGTAGAAGTTCTTGAAGGCGGCGCAGAGCTCGACCCCGATCACGTCCTCCGAGGCGCGGGCGTGATAGAACGGCGCTGAGAGCAGCCCGAGCGCCTCGTCGACGGAACGCCTCGGCCCGGTGATCACCACGCCGGTGTCGCGGTGCACCGCCAGCTCGCCCGCGATGCAGGGGCCGCCGACCGCCATGACGGTGAGGTCGATCCCCGTCCGCTCCTTGACGGCCCGGGCCACCACGTGGGGCAGCACCTCGATGGTGCCGTCGACGGGCGCGAGGCCCTTTGTGATCATGAGCACCGGGACCGGCCCGCGCAGGGTTTCGGAGAGGCGGTCGACGGCCCAGCCGACGCCCGACGACGAAACGCCGAGGATCAGAAGGTCCGTGTCGTCGCCGAGCGCTTCGCCGAACCGCGTCCACTCATAGGCGGTCACGGCCTCGGGCATCACCACGTTGAGCTTGGGGTGGCGGCCGTTGCCGGCGACGGAGCGGATCGTCTCCTCGTCGAGATGGGTGCCGACGAGGGCCACCTCGTGCCCCATGGCGGCGGCCGGCATCGCCATGGCGGAGCCCATGACGCCGGCGCCGAGGATCGTGACCTTAGGCATGTTCGAGCCTCCGGCCGGTCTCCGCATCGAAGAGGTGGATGCACTCGAGCCGGGGCGCGAGGCGGACGGGGGCGCCGGGCTGGAGCTCGATCCGCTCGCGCATGAGGGAGCAGACCTCCGTGCCGCCCACCTCCGAATAGACGTAGATCTCCGGCCCGGTCGGCACCAGCACCTGGACGCGCGCCTCGACGCCTTCGGCGCCGCTACTGATCTGCAGGTGTTCGGGCCGCACCCCGTAGACGAGCGACTGCCCGTTGCGCACCGACGCCTCGGCCGGCAGCGGCAGAACGATGCCGTCCTCCGTGCGGAGCACCGGGCGGCCCTCCTGCCCCGTCGCCTGGCCGCGCAGCAGGTTCATCGCCGGGGAGCCGATGAACTCGGCGACGAAGAGGTTCGCGGGGCGGTCGTAGACGTCGAGGGGCTTGCCCGACTGCTCGATCACGCCGTCGCGCATGATGACCACGATGTCGGCCATGGTCATGGCCTCGATCTGATCGTGGGTGACGTAGACCGTGGTGGTCTTGAGCTTCTGGTGAAGCTCCTTGATCTCCGTGCGCATGGCGACGCGCAGCTTGGCATCGAGATTCGACAGCGGCTCGTCGAACAGGAACACCTCCGGATCGCGCACGAGCGCCCGGCCCATGGCGACGCGCTGACGCTGGCCGCCGGAGAGCTGACGCGGGTAGCGCTTCAGGTAGTCCTGGAGGTTGAGGATGGAGGCCGCCCAATCGATGCGCTTGCGGATCTCGTCCTTCGGGACGCCCTTGAGCTGCATGGAGAAGGCCATGTTGTCGAACACGGTCATGTGCGCGTAGAGCGCGTAGTTCTGGAACACCATGGCGATGTTCCGGTCCTTCGGATGCACGTCGTTGACGACCCGTCCCCCGATGGAGATCTCGCCGGATGAAATCTGCTCGAGGCCGGCGATCATCCGCAGCAGGGTCGACTTCCCGCAGCCGGAGGGTCCGAGCAGGACCAGGAAGGCGCCGTCCGGCACCTCGAGGTCGACGCCCTTGATGGCTTTGTAATCGCCGTAATCCTTGCGGATGGCTCTGAGCGTGACGGAACTCATGGGGTGCACCTGTGTGAGCGACGGGGCGTCATGGGGCCTCCTCGTCGAGGAAATCGTCGAGCAGCCCGGCATCGTCCGCGTAGTCGAGGAAGGACCAGCGGCCGCGGATCTCGCGGGCATGCTTCATGGCCTGCCGCCACAGGCCGGGGTCGAGGCCGAGGGAGGCGGCATCGGTCGGCCCGCCGGCGGCTTTCAGCGCCCCTTCCATGGTCTCGACCGGCAGGGTGAAGGCGCGAAGCTCGTCCCGCAGAACCGGCCAGAGCTCCGCCATGCGGCGGTTGAAGGCGGCAGCGCCCGCCTTGTCGAGCGCCTTCTTGCGCATCTCGGCGACGCACATGGCGCCGATCTCCGGCCCGTAGCGCTCCATCATGCCGGCTTCGTCCACCACGGTCGCCCGCACCTGCGGCGGCGCGTCGAGGCTCAGGATCCGGTGCTGCAGCCGCGCGATAGCGATGGAGGCGACGCCCACCTGCTGCCCGTGGATCGTGCCGGGATGGCGCTCGCCCGCGAACATGTCGATCCAGTGCGAGACGAGGTGCTCGCCCATGGAGCCGTGGTTCGAGACGCCCGTGAAGCACACGCCGAGGCCGCACAGGGTCAGCACCCGCTGCAGAATGCCGACCGCCGTCACGTCGCCGCCCGCGAGGCGGGCAGCGGTCTCGATCATCGGGCCCTCGTCGCCCTCCTGCAGCGCGTAGGGCGTGTTCGAATAATGGGTGCCGAAGAGCCGGTGCGAGGCCCACCAATCGACCTGCGCGGTTGGGCGGCACAGGGAGTCGCCGAGGCCCGCGGCGCTGAGCCAGGCGGGGGCCGCCGCGGAGACCGCAAGATCGAGGAAGATGCCCCGCGGGGCATGTGCCGGCAGCGAGGTCTTGAAGCCGTTCGCCAGGGTCACGGAGGCGGTCGAGGCCGCATAGCCGTTCATGGACGCGGCGGTGCCGAACACCGCGTAGGGGCGGCCGTCCTTGAAGGTCGCGTATTTGCAGATGTCGGAGAGGGCGCCCGATCCCACCGCCACCACCGCATCGGCGTGGCGCGTGAGGTGCTGGACATGGGCGACCGTGGGCTCGTCGGCCGAAACGTCGGCGGACAGCACGACCTCGTCGACGCCCGCGACCGCGCGCAGCGCCCGGCCGACGCGCCGGCCCATGGCTTCGACCGTGTTCTCGTCCGAGACCACCGCGAGGCGGCCGCCGAACCCGAGGTCGCGGACGAGATCCGCCTCCAGGCCCTCGAGGCTCTCGGCGAGCCGAATCGTATCGAACGGCACCTCGGCGGGGCGGCCGGTTTCGGGATCGGTCCAGCGGCCCTCCACCACGTCGACGATGAGCGCATTCCAGTTGCGGGAGGGGCGGCGATCAAGCATGGCCTGAGCCTCCCGCATCCGCGTCGGCGAATTGGACGAGGCGCTCGTTCCAGGCGGCGACCGTCGGCCACAGATCGGCGTAGATCCCGAGGAGTTCCGCATAGCGCGCCTGGCGGCGCGGATCGGGCTCGAAGGTGGCGACCGCCTCGCCCGCCATGGCGCGGGCGGCCTCGCCGATGGAGCCGTACCAGCCCGCGCCCCGGGCCGCCGCCATGGCGGCGCCAAGCGACGAGGCTTCGACGGTCTTGGAGCGCACCACCGCGCGGCGCGACGCGTCGGCGAGGATCTGGCACCAGAGGTCCGACGAAGCGCCGCCCCCGATGGCGAGGTAATGGTCGACGGGCGCGCCCGTGGCCGCGTCGATCCGGTCCGTCACCATGGCCTGTTCGAGGGCGATGCCTTCGAGGAGCGCGCGATAGACGTGCCCTCTCTTGTGGGACGAGGACAGGCCCGCGACGATCCCACGGGCGCCGGGGTCCCAATGCGGCGTCATCACGCCCGACCAGTACGGCACGAGGGCGAGCCCGCCCGCCCCGATCGGCAGGGCGGCCGCCTCGGCTTCGAGCGCCGCGAAGATGCCGGGATCCTGCCGCGGGTCGGCGCCCATGAGCGTGCGCACGGTCCAATCGACCAGGAACGTGCCGGTGCGAAGGCAGGATTCGTAGATGTAGCCGCCCTCGGCGACCGCCGACATGGTGCGGAAAGCCTTGTCGTGCAGATAGCCCTCGCCGTAGCTGCCCGACACCACGGCGGTTCCGAGATTGACGTAGGCGCGTCCGGCCCGGAGCGTCGCGGTGCCGGTGCCGGCGCACTGCCCGTCGCCGCCGGCCGCGACGACGGGCGTGCCGATGGCAAGGCCGGTTTCGGCCGCGGCGGCCTGATGGACCGCGCCCATCACGGTGCCGGGGCGCACGAGCCGCGAGAACTGGTCCTCCCGGAGGCCCGCAGCGCCGAGGATGTCGCCCGACCAGCCCATGCGCGCCATGTCGAGAACGCCGAGCGGATCGGCGGAGGCCGTGGACGTCACCCACTCGCCCGTGAAGCGGTAGGTGAGGAAGGCATGCACCTCGGCGATCTTGCCGATGCGCTCGAAGGTTCGCGGCTCGCATTCGCGCAGCCAGACGAACCGGTAGAGGCACGGCGTGAGGTCGCGCGGCTTGCCGGAGATGGCGTGGACGCGGTCCTCGCCGAAGGCGGCCGAGAAGGCTTTCACCTGCGGCCGCGCCCGCTCGTCGAGCCAGACCATGGCGGGACGGATCGGCGTGCCGTCGGTGTCGAAGACGCCGAAGGTCTCGCGCTGGTTGGACACCGCGACCGCCGCGATCCGCTCGGGCGGCACGCGGTCGAGCACCTGGCGGATGGCCGTGACCGTGGAGCCCCACCAATCCGCCGGATCCTGCTCGAAATAGGACGGGCGCGGGTTGGACAGGGGGATGGGCGCCCTGCCCTCCGCCACCGCCTCGCCGGCAGCCGTCCAGGCGATCGCCTTCGTCGCTGTCGTCGACGAGTCGATGCCGATCACGAGATCCTGGTTCATCGAAACCGCAAGTGCTGGTTCATGCCGCGCCGCAGCGAAGGGAAAGGAGGCGGGCAGGCCCCGGGGACCCGCCCGCCGATGCCGGCTCCGGTTTTTACGTCCGGAACGGCTTTGCCATTTCGTCGGCCTGCTTCTTGATCGCGTCCATGCACTCCTTGCCGGAGCGGTACTGGCCGGCGAGAAGCTTGCCGAGTTCGACCGGGACCACGTTGTTCGAGATCTCGGCCCAGGCGGGCATGTCGGGCTCCGAGCCCATGGCGTTGTCGATCGTCCAGCGGATCGCCTCGAAGTGACGGGTCGTGCCGGGGCCGACCTTCGCCATCGCCTTCACGCGCGGATCGTCGAAGGACGACTTGCGCATCGGGGACGCGCCGCCGCCGAGGGTCGACACGCGGGCCATCACGTCGGGCGAGCAGGCCCACTGCATGAAGACCCAGGCCGCTTCCTTGTTCTTCGAGTACTTCGACAGCGCGATCGCCGAGCCGCCCTGGTGGCCGATATGCGGGATCTCGCCGAAGCCCGCATCCGCAGCCGCACGCAGCTTCTTCGGAGCCGGGGGACGGGCCGCCTCGAACATGCCGACGACCTTGGAGTCCTTGCCGTCGAAGGACGGGAAGAACTCGCCCCAGGAGATCAGCATGGCGGCCTGGCCCTGGGCCGCCGACTGGCCCTGGCCGTCCCAGGTCCAAGTGGTCGCCGCGGGCGGCATGTGCTTCACGAGCTCCTGCATGTAGGCAAGACCTTCGAGGCCCTCGGCGTCGCCGCCCGAGAACATGCCGGCCTTGTTGAAGATCGAGCCGCCATGGGACCAGAGCCACGCGGTCCAGTCGCAGTTCAGCGAGTAGTGGCCCGACTTCAGCTGGCCGGTGGTGCCGTAGATGCCGTTCTTCGATTCCGCGGCGTGGATCGTCTTCACCGCGTTCATGTACTCGTCCATGGTCGTCGGCACCTTGACGCCATGCTTATCGAAGAGGTCCTTGCGGTACATCATGATGTAGATCGGGATGTCGAACGGAATGCCGACCATCTTGTTCTGGTACATCGAGATGCCGTCGACGAGCGGCTTCGAGAAATCGTCCCAGTTGAAGCCCGGCATCGCGAGCTCCTTGTTCTTGGCGTAGAGCTCCTTCGGATCCTCGGTGTCCTGCGAGAACGTCGCCATCCAGGACTGGTCGAGGTAGTAGAGGTCGTAGGTGCCGAGCTGGCCCTGCACGTCGAGGGTCGCCTTCTGGAGCACCTGCTCGAGCGGTACGATCTCGACCTCGACCTCGATGCCCGTGAGCTTGGTGAATTCTTCCTTGGCGAGCTGGTTGGCGACGATGGAGGGCGGGGTCGCCTCGGTCGAGTAGCGGATCTTCGTGCCCTTGTACTTGCCGCCCACCTCCTTCAGCCACTTCTCGACGTCCGGCGGGGTCTGCGCGGCCGCCATGTCGGTGCCCCAGCCGGTGAGGCCGCCGAAGGGCCGGCCGCCGCCGAGGAACGTGGAGGCGAAGGACGAGAAGCCGATGCCGGCGATGCCCATCTTCTTCAGGAAGTCGCGCTTCGAGATGCGGCGCTCCGTAAAATCGCGGCAGCTGTCGGCGATGAAGGTCTTACGGTCGTGTTCACGGAAGCTCATGTTGATTCCTCCCAGGATGGTTGCTTCCTGCCCTTTCTCGCCCGGGTCCGGGCCCCCGCCCGCGCAGGGCGAAGGGGCCGGACCACGAACCAGATGCCGTCAATGTCGTCGCCTCGATCGCATCGGCGCGAGACCTCCCCTCAATCCTTCAAGGACCCGAGGGTGAGGCCGCGCACGAGATGCTGCTGAACCAGTAGGATGAAGATGAAGCTCGGGATGATCGCCGCGGTCCCGAGCGCCGTGATGAAGCCCCATTCCGTGCCCGTCGAGGTCACGAAGGTGGAGATCTTGACCGGGATGGTGCGGATGGAGGTGGTGAGTTGCAGCGACAGCAGGAACTCCGTCCACGAGAAGATGAAGCAGAGCACCGCGGTGGCGGCGAGGCCGCCCTTCACCATGGGCAGCACCACCTTCCAGAAGGTCTGGAAGCGCGTCGCGCCGTCGATCATCGCCGCCTCGTCCACATCCTTCGGCACGTCGTCGAAGAACGACTTCATGAGAAGCACGGCGAGGGGCAGGTTGATGAGGGTGTGGGCGATGATGAGGCCGATATGGGTGTCTCGCAGGCCGAGATCGCGGAACATGAAGAAGAGCGGGATCGCCACCGCGATCACCGGCATCATGCGCTGCGAGAGGATCCAGCCGATATAGCTCTGCGCGCCGCGAAAGCTCATGCGCGAGAGGGCGTAGGCCGTGAAGGAGGCGAGCACGAGCGCGAGCAGGGTGGAGCCGACCGCCACAATGATCGAGTCCTTGATGGCCGGGATCGAGTAGTAGGACGAGCCGCCGCCCGCGACGCCGCCGATGCCGCCGCCCTGCTGGATCGCGAGATCGGCCCGCGACAGGCCGCCCAGCGTCACGCGGTAATTGTCGAGGGTCGGCGTGAAGTCGATGAAGACCGGGTCCGTCACGAAGATGGCGGAGTACGGCTTGATGGAGGCCAGCACCCACCAGAAAATCGGGAAGACGAAGACGAACACCACCAGGACGGCGGCGACGTCTCGGGCAATGGTCCAGCCGCGGGAGGCCTGCATGGTCAGAACCTCACCTTGAAGACGCGGATGAACACGTTGGCGACCACGATGAGCAGCGCCAGAATGATGAGCGACAGCGTCGCCGCATAGGGGAAGTTGCCGACCGTGAAGATGCGGCCGGCATAGAAGCTCATGGCTTCCGTGGTGGTCCCCGGGCCGCCGCCGGTCATCACGTAGATGTAATCGTAGACGCGAAAGAGATCGATGCCCCGGATGAGGAGCGCCACAGCGATCACCTTGCCGAGCATGGGCAGCGTCAGGCGGCGGAACATCTGGAAGCTCGTGGCTCCGTCGATGGCCGCCGCCTCGTAGGGCTCCTTGGGCAGGGCGCGCAGGCCCGCCATGAAGATCAGCACCATGAAGGGCGTCCACTGCCAGATGTCGGCGAGCATGACGCCCGCGAGCGCCGTCGACGGCGTACCGAGGAGGGGCGCGGTCCGCTCCAGGATGCCGATGCCGATGGCGGCGTTCGTCAGCACGCCGAACTGGCCGTCGAGCATGAGGAGGAACATCAGCCCTGTCACGGCCGGCGGCACCACGAGGGGCAGGGTCATGAGCCCCCGCAGGATGCCGTATCCCTTCCGGTCCGTGTCGAGGAGAAGGGCGATGAGCAGGCCGAGCACCAGCTGCACCGCAAGGCACACGAAGGTGTAGATGAAGGTGATCGCCACCGCGTTCCACATCCGCGGGTCGGCATAGGCCGTCTCCCACTGGAGGCTGCCGGAGAACAGGAAGGCCCGGGTGAAGCGGTTCCACTGGTGGAGGGAGAGCCAGATGGAATAGCCCAGGGGATAGAGCCCGAAGACGAGGAGCATCGTCGTCACGGGCAGAAGCCAGGGCAGCGGGTGTTCGGCCGTCAGGAACCGGGGGAGGCGCCAGAAGGGGCGGCGCTCGGGCGCGCGGGCCGGCCGCGCGAAGGCGACCCGCTCAGCCGCAAGCGCCGGACCCCGGACGGGGCTCAGACCACCTCGAACGTTATCCATCCCTGACCGACGCTCCCGGCGCGGAACATTTTTAATCTTGCCGTATCATTTGTTCACGGTTTCGGGATGTCAACTGCCGGAGCGTGAAGATTCTCCGCAGGGCCGGCGGATTTCCGGGCGAGAGCGCGCCGGCCCCGCCGGGGTCAGGCCGCTTTCGAGGCCGAGCCGAGCCCGCCCGCCGCGCGCAGCCCGCGGACGAAGGCCTCGGCATCCCGGACCTGAAGCCCCGCCAGATTCACCCGGCCGCTTCCCGCCATGTAGATCGCATGGTCGGCTCTGAGCCTCGCCACCACGTCCTTCGACACGGGCAGGTTGCTGAAGAGACCCCGCTGCCGGGTGAGGAAGGCGAGTTGCGGCTCGGCCGCCGCCAGGGCCTCGCGGACGGCGTTGACGCGCTCGCACATGCCCGTGAGTTCCCGGCGCCAATCCTGGGCGAGGTCGGGGGTGTCCAGCACGATGCGGACCGCGGCCGCCCCGTGATCCGGCGGCATCGACCAGTTCACCCGCGCGAGGTTCGCGAGATTGCCCCGAGCGAGCTCCGCCTCGTCCCGGCGGCGCCCGACCGCGTAGACGGCGCCGGTGCGCTCCCGATAGAGCCCGAAATTTTTGTCGCACGAGTAGGCGACGAGAGCCTGTTCGACCTTCGCGAGCAGCCGGCGCAGGCCCGCCGCATCCTCCTCGAGACCCCGACCGAGCCCCTGATAGGCGAAGTCCACGAGGGGGAAGAGACCGCGGGCGGCGATCACGTCAGCGACGGCGTCCCACTGCGCAAGGTCGAGGTCGATGCCCGTGGGATTGTGGCAGCATCCGTGCAGCAGCACGACGTCGCCGGCCTCCGCGCCCCGCAGGGCCGCCAGCATGGCCTCGAAGAGCAGCGACTGGTCGGTCAGGTCGGCGTAATCGTAGGGCTTCACCTCGAGGCCGGCCGCCTTGAGGATCGGCGCGTGGTTCGGCCAGGTGGGCTGCCCCACCCAGACCCGCCTCGCCCCGCCCACGGCCGCGAGTTCCGCTGCGAGGCGCAGGGCGCCCGTCCCGCCGGGCGTCTGAATCCCGGCGATCCGGTCATAAGGTCCCGCCCCGAACACGATCGGCTGCAGGAGCTCGACGAAGCGCAGATCGCCCTCGGGCCCGAGATAGGATTTCGACTCTTGAGTCGAGAGCAGGACGCGTTCGGCTTCCTTCACGGCGCGGAAGACCGGCGTGCGCCCGTCCGTATCGCGGTAAACACCGACGCCGAGGTCGAGCTTCGTCTCCCGCGGGTCGTCGTGAAACTGCTTGATGAGGGCGAGGAGGGCGTCGGGCGGCTGGACCTGCAGGTGCTGGAACATGGGGGCTCTCGGCTCGGACGTTGATGCGGCACCCATACACCCGCCCTGCCCCGGCGAACAGGCTAGCGGTAGGCCTCCGCGACGGCCCGGGCGGCATTCGCGATGACGGCGGCGCGCTCGGGGGCTGGGGCGGTCGACTCCGCCACGAAGGCGGCGACCGCGACGGTGCCCCCGTCCGGAGCGGTGAGGACGCCGACATCGTTCGTGACCGCCGTGATGCCGTTCCAGGAGCGGCTCGTGCCCGTCTTGTGGGCGACGGACCAGCCGTCCGGCGCGCCGGCCCGCAGGCGATCCGGGAAGGTCACGGTTCCCCGCATGACCGCCAGGAAATGGCCGGTGGAGGCGGGCGAGAGCAGCCGGCCCTCGGCGAGTGCGGCGAGGAAGGCCGTCATGCCCCGCGGCGTCGCGGTGTCCCGCTCGTCCTTGAGAGACGCCGCGAAAGCCGCGTCGCGCTCGGCCTTCGGCACCGCCTTGATGGCGGCATCGAGCCGGGCCGGGTCGGTGTATTCCGCCCGCCAGGCGAGGCCGACGCCCTCCGTCTGCAGGTGGCGCTCATCCCGGTCGATCCGGATGCCGGACAGGCCCTTCCCGGCGAGCCACGCCTGCACGGCGGCCGGCCCGCCGAGCCGGGCGATCAGGACGTCCGTGGCGGCGCTGTCGCTTTCCGCCACCGCGCGCCGCACGAGATCCCCGACGGTGGTCGCGAAAGCGCCCTCTTTGGCGACGATCTTCTCGATCGGCTGGACGAAGACGCTCATGTCCTCGCGCTGAACGGTGATCCGGTCCTCCAGCTTCAGCCTGCCTGCGTCGACCGCCGCCATGACGGCAGCGCCGACGACGAGCTTCATGACGCTCTGCAGGGCGAATCGGGCCTCCCCGTTCACGCAGACCGGAGCCCCGCCCGGGGCCTGCGCGCAGATCCCGACCCGGCCGGGATGGGCCTGAGCCAGACGCTCAAGCCTAGCTTGCAGAGCCTCGGGCTCGGCGAGACCGCCGGCACCGGCCGGGGCGGCCGCGAAGAGACCAAGGCACAGGCCGGCGAGGAGGAGTAAGCGGGGCATGGCGGACGTCCTGTTGCGAATTAACACAAAGTCGCGAAATTTTCGGAACCGGCCCGGGTGCGACGCGTTAACTCTTGTTTGATCCTGCCCAGCCGTGCCAGTTTGGTGAACAACACCTTAACGTGGCGGTGGGGCATGCGGCAGGCGCTTTTCGGGCATCGGAATGCCCGGGCCATCTCGAAGACGATCTCGAGCCTCGGCTTTGCCGCGGCCGTCGCCCTCATCGCCGGGTCCGCCCACACCCACACGGCCCACAGCCAGCCGACCTTGGCCTCGCTCCCCTCCAATGCACAGCAGGCGGCGGTCCGCAACCTCTCGGCCCGCCCGACCGCCGGCTGGGTGCGCTTCTGCGAGCAGCGCCCGGCCGAATGCGCCGTGAACCTGTCGGAGCCCACCACGATCCAGCTCACGCCGCAGGTCTGGCAGACCATCGTGCAGGTGAACCGGCAGACGAACGGGTCCATCAAGGCCAAGACCGACCGGGCCCACTGGGGCGTGGAGGACCGCTGGGACTTCGCCGAGGACGGCTACGGCGATTGCGAGGATTACCAACTCGTGAAGCGCCGCAAGCTCGTCGAGGCCGGCCTGCCGGGCCGGGCCCTGCGCATGACCGTGGTGATCGACGAGCTCGGCGAGGGCCACGCGGTGATGATGGTTCGCACCGACCGGGGCGACTACATCCTGGACAACAAGCACAACGCCGTCCTGCCCTGGAACCAGACGGGCTACACCTTCGTGAAGCGCGAGGGCGACACGGGCTCGGCCTGGGCGTCCCTCGGCGGCGTCAGCACCCAGCCCTCGGCAACCGCGGGCCGCTGAGGACCCGCAGGCGGACCGCGCCAGGGCTGCGGATTGCAGCCGGCGCCGGCTGAGAGTACCTGCGGGCGCATGGACCATTTCGACATCGTGATCGTCGGCGGCGCCGTGACGGGCTCGTCGGTGGCGTATCATCTGGCGGCCGACCCGGACTTCACGGGCCGCATCCTCGTTCTCGAACGCGACCCGAGCTACCAGACCTGCGCGTCGGCCCTCTCGGCCGCCTCCATCCGCCAGCAATACTCGACCGCCATCAACGTGGCGATCTCGCTTCATGGCATCGCCTTCCTGCGGCGCATCGGCGAACACCTCGCGGTCGACGGCGAGCGGCCGGAGATCGGCCTTCACGAGGGCGGCTACCTGTTCCTCGCCACCGGCGGGGGCCGCGGAGTGCTGGAAGAGAACCACAAGGTTCAGATCGCCGGAGGCGCCGACATCCTGTTCCTCGAGCCCGCCGACCTCGCCGCCCGCTTTCCCTGGCTCCGGATGGACGACCTCGCCGCGGGAACCTGGGGGCGGTCCGGCGAGGGCTGGTTCGACGGCTACGGGCTCATGCAGGCCTTCCGGCGCAAGGCCCGCTCCCTCGGCGTCACCTACCGCGCCGCCTCGGCGGCAGGCTTCGAGCGGGAGGGCCGCCGCCTGACCCGCGTGCAGCTCGACGATGGAACATCGGTCGCCTGCGGGGCGGTCGTGAACGCGGCGGGCTCCGGGGGGCCTGAGGTCGCGCGGGCGGCGGGTGTCGAGATCCCGGTGCACATCAAGAAGCGGATGATCTTCACCTTCACCTCGGCCGACCCGGTGCCGGGCTGTCCGCTGCTCATCGATCCGACCGGGGTCTACGTGCGGCCCGAGGGTGCGGGCTTCCTCTGCGGGTCGTCGCCGCCCGCCGGCCAGGATCCTGACAGCCGGGATTTCGAGGTGGATTACGGCTTCTTCGACGAGGCGATCTGGCCGGTTCTCGCCCACCGCATCCCGGCTTTCGAGCGCATCCGCCCGGGCCGCGCCTGGGCCGGCCACTACGACATGAACGTGTTCGACCACAACGCCTTCGTCGGCCCGGTGCCGGAGCTCGACAACTTCTACCTCGCCAACGGCTTCTCGGGGCACGGCCTCCAGCAGGCGCCGGCCATCGGCCGTGGGCTCGCCGAGTTCATCCTCCACGGCTCCTACCGCACGCTCGACCTCGCCCCCCTCGCCTTCGCGAGGCTGCGGGAGGGCCGGCCGCTCGTCGAGAGGAACGTGGTGTAAGCGTCGTCTCGAAGGAGGCGCGGGAGGTGCGACCTGCGCTCCTCCCCCTTGAGGGGAGGGGAGCAATCAACGTCGCGCGCTCTAGAAGGGTAACGCTGTCAGGCGCTGCGGATCTGGCTCTCGCGTACGAGGCGCAGCGCGCCGTCCTGGGCGGCCTTGATGTGATACTGCATGCCGGTGTTGTCCGCGGGCAGGAGGCGCGTGACCTCCCAGATCTCGTTCTGGCGACGGGCGTCCACGGATGTGACGAGGTCGAGGAAGGCTTCGGCCGCATTGGCACTGGCGGCTCCGACCAGCTTCACCTCCTGGCCGATCTGGTAACGGTGCATGCGATCGTCCTCCGAAACTTCCACCGCTCGACCCTAACAGCACATTCTCGGGATCGTTCCGGATCGGGCCGGTCGATCCCGACGAAAAAGAGCCCGACGGCGAACCATCGGGCTCAAGGGTGACCGTCACGGGGAGAGAACCAGAAGGTTCACTCAATCAACGGTCAAGCTCGTCGTCGGTTCCAGGGCCGAAGCCCCGCACCGCCGGGCCGGGCTATTTCAACATCGCTGCGACGTTGTCCTTGGTCACACGGTCGATGCCCGCATAGACGATGTCGTTGACCTTCTCGCCCTTCTTGAGCTGGGCGAGGATGTCCATCGCCTTCTCGCCCATCTCGAAGGGCCGCTGGCCCACGAGCGCGTTGGCATAGCCGTCGCGTAGGAGTTCGAGCTGCACTTTCAGGGTATCGGCGACCACGAGGGTGAACTTGCCGGACTGCATGTCGGCCCGGTTCTTGTCGACGAAGCTCTTGTAGGCCGCCGGCACGAACATCGGCCAGCCTCCCACCGGAACAATCGCGGCGAGATCCGGATTCGCGGTCTTCAGATCCTGCATCTGCTGGACGGCGAGGGCGAGATCGTCGTTGCAATAGGTGGGCGAACCCGAAACCTCGGTCCACTTCGATCCTTTGAGGGCGTCGCGCACGCCCTCCACGCGCTCCTTGAGATTCGCGGCCGCGGCGCCGCCCGACACCATGGCGTACTTGCCGCCCTCCGGCCGCAGCTTCAGGAGTTCCTCGCCGAGCGCCCGGCCCATGGCGCGGTTGTCCGTGCCCACATGGGCCTGCCGCGCGGAGTTCGGCGCGTCGGCGTCGAAGGTGATCACCGGGATGCCGGCGTCCCGCGCCTGCTTGATCACCCGCACGGCGGCTGCCGCATCCGACACCGAGATGGCGATGCCGTCCACCTTCTGTGAGATCAGATCCTGGATGATCTGCACCTGGCTCGCAGGCTCGTGCTCCACCGGTCCCTTGTAGATGCACTCGATGTTGCCGAGTTCCTTGGCGCGCTTCATGCAGCCGTCGCGCGACAGGTCGAAATAGGGATTGTTCATCGCTTTCGGCACGATGGCGAAGCGAAGGTTCTGAGCCGCGGCGGGAGCCGCGAGGGCCGCCAAGGCGACGGCGGCCAGCAACAGGCGTTTCATGGTCTTCTCTCCCTTGTTGTGACCCTTGCCGGGCCGTTGGTGAACCGTGTCGGGCGGATGAAGCATCACCCGCCCTTCGCTCCTCACGCCGTCATGCGCCGCGTCCGCAGTCGGTCGACGAGGACGGCGAGGATGATGATCGCTCCCACGAGCACGATCTGCCAGTAGGCGTTGATGCCGGCGAGGACGAGGCCGTTGCGGATGACCTCGATCAGGAGCGCGCCGATCACCGCGCCGGCAGGGCCGCCGAGGCCGCCGGTGAGGTTGGCGCCGCCGATCACCGCCGCGGCGATGATGGTGAGTTCGTAGCCCGTGGCGAGGTTCGCAGGCGCCGAGCCGAGCCAGCCGACCATGAGGATGCCGGCAAAGCCCGCCGAGAGCGACGAGATCACGTAGACGGCGATCTTCACCCGCTCGACGGCGATGCCCGTGAGGGCCGCCGCCCGCTCGTTGCCGCCGAGCGCGAAGACGTGCCGTCCGAAGGCCGTGTGGTGCAGCACGACGGCGAGGATCGCCGCGAGGACGAGGAGATAGATGACGGCGACCGGCACCCCCGCGACCGCACCGTCCGAGATTTCGTAGAAAAGATTTACGTCCCGGCCCGTGGGCGCCTGCCCCCTGCCCTCCGTCACCGCATAGGCGAGGCCGCGGGCGATGGAGAGCATGCCGAGGGTGGTCACGAAGGGCGAAAGCCCGACCCTGGCGATCAGGAGGCCGTTCACCAATCCGACGACGGCCGCGACCGCGAGTCCTGCCCCGATGGCGAGCAGCATGCCGGCGAGCGGCACGGCCTCGACCCCCGTTCCGGCGATCTTCTGCATGACGATGGCGCAGGTGATCGCCGCGAGGGCCATCACGGAGCCGACCGACAGGTCGATGCCGCCCGTGATGATCACGAGCGTCACGCCGAGGGTCACGATACCGACGAAGGAGAAGTTCTTCGCCACGTTGGCCAGATTGCCCGCCGACAGGAAGGCGGGGCTCAAGGTCGCCATCACGACCATGATGGCGACGAGCGCCAGGGCGACATAGGCTGTTTGGCTCGCAAAGAAGCCGCGGCGCCACCAGGCCGCGCGGCCCACATTGGCGAAGTCGCCCGGCGTCGCGGCTCCGGCCGCCGAACCCGCGTCGCTCATCGGAAAGCTCCCATGTCGATGCGCGACGACGCGCGGTTGTCACGATGGATCGCCGGAAACAGGCATGGAGCCCGCAGTTGCCGGTAAGTTTGCTTCGAGGCTGGTGGGCCGGTTACCAGTTCGGCGTATCGGAGGGCGGCGAGGCCCAGGCGCCCACCCCCTTTTCTGCGGAGCGACGGCACCGTCCTCACGCAGCCTCCTTGGCGCCGGTGATGAGCGCCGTCACTTCTTCGGGGCTCGACTGGGCCACCGGCTTGTCGGCGACCTTCGTGCCCCGCCGCATGACGACCACGCGCTCGCAGACCGAGAACACGTCCGGCATGCGGTGGGAGATCAGGATTACGGCGATGCCGGCATCTCGGAGGCGCCGGATGAGGTCCAGCACCTCCGCCACCTGGCGCACGGAGATCGCGGCCGTCGGCTCGTCCATGAGGATGAGTTTCGCCTTGGCGAGCCTCGTGCGGGCGATCGCCACGGCTTGGCGCTGGCCGCCCGACATCGCGCGCACGAGATCGTCCGCGCGGGTTTCCGATTTCAGCTCTCGGAAGAGCTCGCCCGTGCGCCGGTTCATGGCGGCGTGGTCGAGGAAGCGGAAAGGGCCGATCCGGCGCTTCAACTCCCGGCCGAGGAACACGTTGGCGGCAGCCGTGAGGTTATCGGCGAGCGCGAGGTCCTGATACACAACCTCGATGCCGACGGCACGCGCATCGACCGGCTTGGCGAAGTGAACCGGATGGCCCTCGAACAGGATCTCCCCGTGCGAGGGTTTGAAGTTGCCCGCGATCATCTTGACGAGGGTGGACTTGCCGGCGCCGTTATCACCCATGAGGCCCACCACCTCACCGGGCCGGATCGTCAGGTCGACGCCGCCGAGCGCGCGGATCGCGCCGAACTCCTTGCCGACGCCCTTCAGCTCCAGAAGCGCCACTGCGGATCCTCCTCGGTGGTTCTTCGCCGGCGTGAGAGCCGGCGCGACCGTTGAGGGCATCAAAGCATGGCCGACGTGATGTTGTCACCTCGTCGCGGGAGCGTTTTCACGGGCTTCCTCAGCCGGATCCTCGCGTCACGATGCAGGGCGCGCCCGGCGCGCTGGGCGGCCGTTTGAGGATAGCGGGCGAACTGCAGGAACGCGCTGCAGTTCTCAGCGCAGGCCGAGGAAGGAGAGGATCGCCAGGACGACGACGATGAGGCCGACGATATAGATGATGCGGTTCATGAGGGATCTCCAGGCGGCGACGGCTGGCTAACGGCCAAGCCGGACCGCCGGTTCCCTCAGAAGAACAGGGGTGCGTAGAGCACGCCGACGACGCCTGCGACCGCCATCACGGCCACAATGCTCGCCTGCCAGGATCCTTGCCCGTCGTTCCCGTTCATCGCTGCCTCGCGCCTCGACCGGTCCTCGCCGACAGGCATGGCGCAAAAGTCTTACCATCCCGTTGCCGAAGCGCGACGAGGCTCAGTTCCGCCGCGGGTCCCAGCCCGGGTAGCCCCGCGCGCCGCAATCGACCCGCGGTTCGGCCTGCGCCTTCTGCACCTTCGCCTCGGGCTCGAGAGCCGCGATCTCGCGGATGATCTTTGTCTTGATGGCTTCGGCGAAGTGCTGGCGCTCGCGCACCGGCACGATGAAGGAACCGGCGCCGCCGATCACGCAATCGCGGTAGTAGAGATCGAGGTTCTCCATGTCGCCGAAGCCGCTCGGGCGCTTCAGCATGATGGGCAGCCCGTTGATGGTGATGCCGTTCGCCACCGCCTCGTCCCGGGCCTGCGTGACGGACCCGCCGCTGCTGTTCGGTCCGTCGCCCGAGATGTCGATGACCTGCCGCAGGGCTTCGACGCCGCTCGTCTGGAGCAGGCGGGCGCTGAAGGCGATGGCGGAGGAGATGGACGTGCGCCAGATGCGGCCGGTGGGTTCGCGGGAGAGCCGGTCGGCGAATTCGAGCGCGCCCTCGGCGCCCTCGATCACGGTCCAGGGCACCACCACCTTCTGATCCGTGTCGCCCGACCATTCCATGTAGGTGACGGCGACGCGCCCCAGCATGCCGTTGCGGATCGCCTCGTGCACGAGGGGCGAACGGAACGCCTCGACGAAGCCCTGCCGCTGCAGCTCCTGCTCCTCCGGATCCATCGAGCGCGAGACGTCGACGGCGAGAACGAGGGCGAGATCGACCTCCGTTCGCGCCTGCGCGGGCGCGGCGAGGGCGAGCGTAATCGCAGCGGCGATGGCGGCCCATTGAACCATGGCGCGTCTCCGTGAGTACTCAGCCCCCAAAGGCAAGTGGGCCGGGAACCCGATCCGGCAAGACCGCACCCGGCACGACGGCGCAAGGACGCATGTCACCGGGCGGCCACAGGACCGGCCCGCCTCACCTTGCGTACGGCAACGCTTCTTCCGCAGCGGCAGAGGGTTTGCTCTAAGGTTCATCCAAAATAAAAAAGTGAGTCGGAAATGACCAAAGCAACCGGGGGCTGGCTCGACCGCGTGCGAGCCGGAGCGTTCGATGCTGTGCCCGAAACGCTCGCCTGGCAGAACTCCCACGACCTCGCCCGGCTCATCGACGGTTACGACCTCGCGGAGGAGGCGGGCATCGTCGATGTGGGCGAGTTCGCCTATCGCAAACGCCTCGAGGCCGAGGCCCGGGGCGAGTGGATCGGCACCGCGTCGGAACTCTGGAGCATTCTGTACATGGAGCACCGGGCGGCGCGCTTCGCCCGCATCGCGTTCGACCGCGATCCATGCCTCGACAAGCTGTGCCAGACCCTTCGCTTCGCCCTGCAGATCGTCGGGCACGAGGAGCGGGCGCTCCTGCTGCGCCTCCTCGAACGCGAGCGCGCCCGCACCACCGCCGCCAACGACACGGGGCCCGCTTACGCGCTCGCGGGCGGGGAGGTAGAAAAGGTGGCATGACCACCCTTCTTCTCGCCGGCGCCACCGGCCTCGTCGGCCGGGCCGTGCTGCGGCAGGCCCTCGACGACCCGCGGATCACCGCCGTGATCGCCCCGACGCGCCGGCCCCTCGAGCGCAGCCCCAAGCTCGAGAATCCGGTGGTCGACTACGAGCACCTGCCCGGGAGCGCGCCGTGGTGGGCGGTGCACGCCGTGGTGTGCACCCTCGGCACGACGATCAAGGCCGCCGGTTCTCAGGCGGTCTTCCGGCGGGTCGATCACGATTACGTTCTCGGCATCGCGCGGCACGCCCGCGCGGCGGGCGCGCGCTCGTTCGCGCTCAACTCCGCCACGGGCGCGAATGCGCGCTCCAGCATCTTCTACAACCGGGTGAAGGGCGAGGCCGAGGAGAGCGTGCGGGCCTGCGGCTATCCCTCGCTCACGCTGGTGCGCCCGTCCCTCATCGGCGGACCGCGGGAGGAGCGGCGGCCGGCCGAAGCGCTCGGCCTTGCGATTCTGGGGCCCCTCGGGCCCATCCTGCCGCGGGGCTGGCGCGTGGTGCCGCACGAGAGCCTCGCGCGGGCGCTGCTCGACGCGGCGATCGAGGCGCGTCCCGGCGTGCGGGTGATCCCATCCGCCGCCCTCGTGTGAGGCGCTCAGGCCTCGCGGACGAACGGGTTGGTCCGGCGCTCCTCGCCGATGGTGCCGGTCGGGCCGTGACCGCAGATGAAGGCCACGTCGTCGCCGAGCGGAAACAGCTTCTCGCGGATGGAGCGCAGCAGGGTCTCGTGGCTCCCGCCCGGCAGGTCGGTGCGGCCGACGGAGCCCTGAAACAGCACGTCGCCGACGAGCGCCACCCGGGCCTCCCGGTTCACGAAGACCACGCTGCCGGGCGAGTGGCCGGGGCAGTGCAGAACCTCGAACGCGAGGCCGCCGGCCTCGACCTCGTCGCCCTCCGCGAGCCAGCGGTCGGGGACGAGGTTGCGGGCGCCCGCGACGCCGAAGGTCGGGCCGGTCCGCTCGAGGCTGTCGAGGAGGAACTGGTCGTCCCGGTGCGGTCCCTCCACCGGCACGCCGAGGCGTCCCCGCAACTCGTCCGCGCCGCCGGCGTGGTCGATGTGGCCGTGGGTGAGGAGGATCCGCTCCACCGTCATGCCGACCGACGCGATCGCCTGCTCGATGCGGTCGAGATCGCCGCCCGGGTCGACCACGGCGCCCCGCTTCGTCTCCTCGGACCAGACGAGGGTGCAGTTCTGCTGCAGGGGCGTCACGGGGACGATGGCGGCGCGGATCGATGGCACGGGGGTCTCCCTGACGTGATGGGCTCTCCTTCAAGCAGAAGTGATCCCGTTCGGCCAGGGGGCTTGAGCATCGTGGAACCGAACCGGACGACCTGCGCGTTTCCCCTTCGAGCCGGGAGGACCTCATGACCATTCGCCGTTGCCTGATCGGGAGTGCTGCGCTCACCGCGGCCCTTCTTGCGGGATCGGCCGGGGCTCTTGCTCAGAACGCAAGCGGCTGGGTCGATCCGCCTGCCTCCGCCCAGCCCGCGCCGAGCCCCCCGGCGGCGGCTCCGGCCGCCCCGCCCGCTCCGGCGCCGGCGGTCCAGACCTCGGCGGCGGAGGTCAAAGCTCGCGGCGCCGAGCCGAAACCGGCGCCAACCACGGCGAAGGCGAAACCCAGGCGCCCGCAATCGGCTGCGGCGCCGGTCATGCGAAAGCAGGTTGACCGGACGGCGCGGAGCACGGCACCCCGCCGCCCTGTCGCGACCCGGTCCGCGCGGGCGGCGCGCCCCGCGGGCGAGGGGCTCGAACTCATGACGCTCAGGACCATCGAGTACCCCGACGGGCGCCGCGTTCAGCTGCTGGTGCCGATGGACTAGCGCTCAGGCGTGGGCGTCGTCCGAGCGCGCGACGAGACGCGCCTGGATCGCCACGACGAGGAGCAGGAAGGCGCCTCGGATCACCGACTGCCAATAGGCCGAGAGGCTGATCCAGCCGAGCCCGTTCTCGAAGTTCAGGATGTTGAAGATGAGGCCGAGGAGCAGGACGCCCGCGAGGGTGGCGCCGACCGAGCCGACGCCGCCCGTCAGCAGCGTGCCTCCGACCACCACCGCGGCGATGGCGAAGAGCTCCCACCCGACGCCCTCGATGGGCTGGCCGGCGCCGAACTGCGCGGCGAGGATGACGCCGGCGAGGCCCGCCAGAGCGCCGCTCGCCACGTAGACCGCCGCCTTCACCCGGTTCGCCGGCAGCCCCATGAGGCGCGTCGCCTCCTCGTTGCCGCCCACGGCCAGCACCGTGCGCCCGAACCCCGTAAGGTTCAGGATGACGGATCCGGCCAGATACGCGCCGAGCGCGATCCAGGCCGGAACCGGAAAGCCGAGGAGATCCCCCTGCCCGAGTTCGATGAAGCCGGTCTCGTAGGACACCGAGACCGACTGGTTGCCCGCCAGCAGCAGCGCGCAGCCACTCGCGGCCAGCATGGTGGCGAGGGTCGCGATGAACGGCATGATGTTGAGCCGCGTGATCACGATGGCGTTGACGATGCCGACCGCAAGCCCCGCCGCGAGCCCGCCGAGCAGGCCGGGCAGGAGGCCGTAGGGCGAGAGGAGCGCCGCGACGACGCTGCCCAAGGCGGCCGTCGAGCCGACCGACAGGTCGATGCCGCCCGTGATGATGACGAAGCACATGCCGAGCGCCACGAGCGCGAACATGCTGTTGTAGCGCAGCACCGAGAGCACGTTGAAGGCGCCGAGGAAGTTCTCGTAGCGCAGCCAGCCGAAGACGATGAGGGCGACGAGGGCGATCAGCACGCCGAAGCGGCCGATGTCGCGCACGAAGCGGGGGGTGGTGAGGGCCGCCATGTCCGATCAGCTCTGCTGCCGCTGAAGCCAGACGGCGAGCACGATGATGGCGGCCTTGGCGACGAGGGCCGCCGCATCGGGCACGCCGTTGGCGAGAAGGGTGTAGCGGACGAGTTGGATGATGAGCGCGCCGAGCAGCGTGCCGATGATCGTGGCGCGCCCGCCGGTGAGCAGGGTCCCGCCCACCGCGACGGCCGCGATGGCGTCGAGCTCCATGCCGAGGCCGACGAGGTTGGCGTCCGCCGCCGAATTGCGGGCGATGACGATGAGCCCGGCGACGCCGGATAGGAGGCCGCTGATGAAGTAGACGCGGCGTTTGACCGAGGCGACCGGGACGCCCGCGAGACGGGCCGCGCGCTCGTTGCCGCCCACCGCCAGGATCTGGCGCCCGAACACGGTCCGGTGCAGCATCCATGCCGCGGCGATCACGATGACGGCCATCAGGACGGCCTGGAACGGGATGCCGAACAGGCGGCCGAGGCCGATGAACTGGAACTCCGGGACCTTGAACACCTGCAGGTTTCCGTTCGTCGCCACCTGGGCGATGCCGCGGCCGGCGATGAACAGAACGAGGGTTGCGATGATCGGCTGGATGCGAAGGCGCGTCACGAGCCAGCCGTTGAACCACCCGAAGGCGCCGGCCAGCAGCACGGGCAGGACGAAAGCGAGGGCGACGCCCACCATCGGGTGCGGCAGGGGCAAGAGTTTGCCGAGGAAGATGAGCGGCGCGAGGGCGCCCGCGATGGCCATGAGCGAGCCCACCGACAGGTCGATGCCGCCCGTCGCGATCACGAGCGTCATGCCGACCGCGACGATGACGATGGCGCAGACCTGGGTGAGGTTCACGTTCAGCGTCTGCCAGGTGGCGAAGTTCGGCGTGAAGGCGAGATTGAACAGGATCAGCAGCGCCAGGGCGAGGAGCGTGCCGTAGCGCATGAGGAAGGCGCGGCCGTCGAAGCGGCGGCCGCCACCGGCGGGCGTGGGAGCCGTTGCGGCCGTCTCAGACATGGAGCGCCTCGCGGCCCTGGGGCTCGTGCCCGTGCGCCATGGCGTTCATCACGGCCGGCTCCGAAATCGCCTCGCCCTCGAGGGTTGCAACGGTGCGGCCGTCCCGCAGAACGAAGATTCGCGAGGCAGCCTCCACCACCTCCTCGAGCTCGGAGGAGATCATGAGGACGCCGAGGCCTTGGCCCGCCAGTTCGCGCACGAGGGTCAGGATCTCGGCCTTCGCGCCGACATCGATTCCTCGGGTCGGCTCGTCGAGGATGAGAAGGCGCGGGTTCATGCACAGCCAGCGGGCGAGCAGAACCTTCTGCTGGTTGCCGCCGGACAATTCGCGGATCGGCTGCTCGGGTCCCGAGCACCGGATCCCGAGACGTTCGATGAAGCGGTCGACGATGGCGCGGCTCCTCGCATCGTCCACGACGCCGCGCCGCGCCAATTGCGGCATCAGCGCGAGGGTCAGGTTCTCGCGCACCGACATGCCGGGAATGATGCCGTCGAGCTTGCGGTCCTCCGAGAGGAAGCCCATGCCGGCGCGGATGGCGTCCGCGGGCTCCGCGATGGCGCCCTGCGCGCCTGCGAACCGGATCGTGCCGGCATCCGCGCGATCCGCTCCGAACACGGCGCGCACGGTTTCGGTGCGGCCGGCCCCGAGGAGCCCTGCGAACCCGACGATCTGGCCGGGCCGCACGTCGAAGCTCACGTCCCGCACCTTGCGGCCGACCGCGAGATCGCGCACCGCAAGGACCGGCTCGCGAGCATCGGCGCCGGCCGCCGCCGCGGGACCCGCTTCGAGGGCCCGGGTGAGTTCGCGGCCGAGCATGGTTGTCACGAGGTCGAGGCGCGAGAGTTCGCTCATGGCGGCGACGCGCACGGTGCGTCCGTCGCGCATGATGGTCACCCGGTCGCACACCGCATAGAGTTCGTCGAGCTTGTGGCTCACGAAGATGACCGAGACGCCGGCCGCCTTCAGCTGGCGGATGACGCCGAACAGCACCTCCACCTCGCGCTCGTCGAGGGACGAGGTCGGCTCGTCCATGATCACGAGCTTGGCGTCGAAGCCGATGGCGCGGGCGATCGCCACCATCTGCTGCACGGCGGTGGGATAGGCCATGAGCGGACGGCGCACGTCGATGTCGATGGCGAAGCGGCCCAGAAGCGCACGCGCCTCCTGATGCATCGCCCGCCAGTCGAGGAGGCCGAAGCGGCGGCGCTCGCGTCCAAGGCAGATGTTCTCCGTGACCGACCGGTACGGGACGAGATTGATCTCCTGGTAGATCGTGCTGATGCCGGACCGTTGCGCCTCCTGGGGCGCCGCGAAGGCCACGGGCCTCCCGTCGAACACGATCTCGCCGGCATCGCGGGCGTGGTAGCCCGTGAGGATCTTGATCATCGTGGACTTGCCGGCGCCGTTCTGGCCGATCAGCGCGTGGATTTCGCCGGCTTCGACGACGAGATCCGCGCCGCGCAGGGCGGGTACGCCCGCAAAGCGCTTGTCGATCCCGCGCATGGACAGGAGGGGAGCCATCGAGCCTGCAAGAACCTTGCGCAAAGGCCTCTCCCCGCGTGCGGGGAGAGGGCCGTCGAAGACGGCGAGCGGAACGGAGTGGAGCGGGGTTGAGGGCGCGGTTCCGAATGCGCCCTGTCCCGAGACGCCCCCTTAACCTTCGCCTGCCAAGGCAGGCTCGCTCCCGAAGGGAGCCCTCTCCCCGCGTGCGGGGAGAGGCAAAGCGCGGATCAGTAGGCGTCGGAAATGAGCTGGGCCGCGTTCGACTTGTCGAAGAAGCGATCGGTATTCACCACCCAAGGCTCGATGGTCTCGCCCTTGGCGTAGCGGGCAAGGGTCTCGAAGGCCTTGGGGCCGAACTTCGGATTGCACTCCACGGTCGCCAGCATCTTGCCGTCGATGATGGCCTGCAGCGCATCGCGGGTGCCGTCGATCGAGACGATGATCACGTCCTTACCCGGCTTCTTGCCGGCGGCTTCCAGCGCCGCGATGGCGCCGATCGCCATCTCGTCGTTGTGCGCGTAGATCGCGGTCGCGTCCGGATGCGCCTGCAGCAGGGTCTCGGCCACCTGACGGCCCTTGTCGCGGGCGAAGTCGCCCGACTGGGAGGCCACGATCTTCATGCCGGAATGGGCCTTGATGTAGTCCTCGAAGCCCTTGCGGCGGTCGTTCGCCGGCGAGGAGCCGGTGGTGCCCTCGAGCTGGATGATCTTGGCGTTGCCGTTCATCGCCTTGGTGAGTGCTTCCGCGGCCCGCTTGCCCTCGTCGACGAAGTCGGAGCCGATGAAGGTCACGTAGTCGCGGCCGGCCTTCGCGAGCGACTGGTCGACGTTTCGGTCGAGCAGAACCACCGGAATGCCGGCGCGCTTGGCGGCCATCACGGCCGGGATCAGGGGCTTCTCCTCGCGGGGGGCGAGGAAGATGAGGTCGACGCCCTGGGCGATCATGGAATTGACGTCCGCCACCTGCTTGGCGGCGGAGCCCGCCGCGTCGGTGTAGACGAGCTGGTGGCCGAGCTTGGCGGCTTCCGCCTTCATGCTCTCGGTCTGCGCGATGCGCCAGGGGTTGTTGGACTCCGTCTGAGCGAAGCCCACCTTGTACTTGTCCTTCTGCTTCAGCTTCGGCAGTTCCTGGGCCGAAGCGCCGCCAGCCGCGAGGCCAAGCGTCGCCACGCTCGCTGCGAGCGCGAGGAAGGTCCTTCTGAGCATATCGTCCTCCAAGGGTCTCGGGCGTTTCTATGCCGCCCAATGGCCGGCATTGAGCCTGCCACCCTCTCCCGCGTCAAGCGAATATCGTTGCGCCAACAACAGCGGGGACAACAAGCTCGGCGGTCTCGACAGGCCGTTCCGAACCGCTCCGCACGGTCGCCGGCCGTCAGGTGACCGACGGCCCGCGGACGCGAAGGTTGTTTTGGACGTGGGCGACGCCGGAGACGTGTTCGGCGATGTCCTCCGCCCGGCGGCGCGCGTCGCGGTGCTCCACGAAGCCGTTGAGCGTCACCTCGCGGTCGGCGACCACGATGTCGATGTCGCTCGCATCCACGATGGGGTCATCCGTCAACCGCTCGCACACATCCTCGCGGATCCGTTCGTCGGAGCGCTGGTAGCCCTTCGGCCCCCGGCCGCGAAAGCCGCTCAGGCGCTCGTCGCCCGTGCGCTCGCGGTCGTTGCGGTCGATATGGCCGAATGCGCCGTAACCGGAGCTGTGGTGGCGGGGCGTGGTGCCGGCATCGTCCCGCGGCCCTCCGCGGCCATCGTCCACCACGCCGCCGCGCTCGTCGCCGATCACCTCGGCGCCGTAGCCGTCCGGATACTCCCGACCGCGGCCTCTCGTGCCGACAGCCCCGTTCGGAACGTCGCCGTAGCCGTTGTCGTCGTCGAAGGGATCCCGCCGGGGGCGGCGCGTGTCGGCCATGATGTCGCTCCTGCGCTGGTCGTGTGGTGGGGGCAACCGGCAGCGCAGGCCGAGGTTCCGCAGCCCCGGCCCTGCCGATCCCGAAACGGGACGGCCGGATCCGGGCCGGGTTAACCGCCTGTTAACCATAACGCCGTCAGATGCCGTAATGGCAGCATCACCCGCCCTGGCCGCGGCGCCCGTCCGCCCCCGCTCCTCGATCCGCTTTCGCGGACGGTCGTTCATGGCGCTCGTGCTGGCCCCTGCCCTGCCGATCCGGGACTGGCTCGCGGAGCTCGACACTCTCCGGTCCCGCTCGCCCGGCTTCTTCGGCGGCCGCGCGATCATGGTGGACGTGACGGGACTCGGGCTCACGAAGGCCGAACTGACGGCTCTCGTCGGCGACCTTCTCGACCGCGGCATCCGCCTCATGGGCATCGAGGGAGCCGACCCCGAAGCCCTGGGGCCCGGCCTCCCGCCTCCGGTGAGCGGCGGCAAGTCGATCGGCATCCTCGAGACGCCCGGAGAGGCGAGCCGGCAGCCCGCGCCGCAGCCGCAGCCCCAGGTCTCCTCCCTCATGATCGAGGGCTCGGTGCGATCCGGCCAGTCGATTCTCCACCCCGACGGCGACGTGACGGTGCTGGGCTCCGTCGCGTCCGGCGCCGAGATCATCGCGGGAGGTTCCATCCATATCTACGGCGCCCTGCGCGGCCGGGCCATCGCGGGGTCCACGGGCCATGCGCGGGCCCGGATCTTCTGCCGCAAGTTCGAGGCCGAACTCTTGGCCATCGACGGCCTCTACAAAGCGGCCGACGACCTCTGGTCGCGCTTTCGCGGCCAGGCCGTCCAGGTGGCCCTCGACGGCGACGCCATCATCATCACCGCCCTGGACTAACTTTCGAAAGGGAACGCTATGGCCAAGATCGTGGTCGTCACATCGGGCAAGGGCGGGGTCGGCAAGACCACCAGCACCGCGGCCCTCGGCGCCGCCTTGGCGCAAGGCGGCAGCCGGGTCGTCGTGGTAGATTTCGACGTTGGCCTGCGCAATCTCGACCTCGTCATGGGGGCGGAGCGCCGGGTGGTCTACGACCTCATCAACGTGGTCCAGGGCGACGCCAAGCTGCCCCAGGCGCTGATCCGCGACAAGCGGCTCGACAACCTCTCGCTCCTGCCCGCCTCCCAGACCCGGGACAAGGACGCCCTGTCGGAAGCCGGCGTCGCCCGCGTCCTCGAGGAGTTGCGCGAGAAGTTCGACTGGATCTTGTGCGACAGCCCGGCCGGCATCGAGCGCGGTGCAACCCTCGCCATGCGCCACGCGGACGTGGCCGTTGTGGTGACGAACCCGGAGGTCTCCTCCGTGCGCGATTCCGACCGCATCATCGGCCTTCTCGATTCCAAGACCGAGAAGGCCGAACGCGGCGAGCGCATGGACAAGCACCTGCTTCTCACCCGCTACGATCCGGCCCGCGCGGAGCGGGGCGAGATGCTGCGCGTGGACGACGTTCTGGAGATCCTCTCGATCCCGCTCCTCGGCATCATTCCGGAGAGCGAGGAGGTTCTGCGGGCCTCGAATGTCGGCTCCCCCGTGACCCTCAACAACCCCGTGAGCGCCCCGGCCCGCGCCTATGCGGACGCCGCCCGGCGCCTCAAGGGCGAAGCAGTCGAGATGCTGATCCCGAGCGACCGCCGGGGGCTCCTCGGCAAGCTGTTCGGCAGGAGGGCCGCATGAGCCTCATGAGCCTCTTCAGCCGCCGCACCTCGGCGCCGGTCGCGCGGGAGCGGCTGCAGATCCTCCTCGCCCACGAGCGCGGGATCGTGGGAGGCCAGCCGGACCTCGTCGCGGTCCTGCGCGAGGAGATCCTGGCGGTCGTCGCCCGGCACGTTCAGGTCGAGCGCGACAGCGTCCAGATCCGCATGGACCGGGGCGATTCCATCTCGACCCTCGAGATCGAGGTCGAGGTCCCGACCCCGAAGGCGGAACGGGTCGGCGCCCGGGCTTGACGGGCGCCTCGACCGGCGGCGCGCGTCGTCAGGCGGCCGCGACGTCGTTTCCGGTGGAAGATCCCGACGCCGGCTCGGGCCGGAGCGTGAAGCTGCGGGCGAGCGGCGCGCGCTCGGGCCGGGCGGCCTTCGTCTCGGCGAGGCGCAGATCCGTCTGCACGCTTTCCAGAAGCCGCAGGATCCAGCCCTGGCCGTCGAGGCTCTGGCGCAGAACGGTCTTCACCACGTCGAGCTTGGCGGACATCTCCACTGCGTTGCGCGCCGGCAGGGCCGCGAAATCCCGCTCGATAATCTGTAATTCCCGCAGCAGTTCGTCCCGGAGGGCCCGCTGGTCCTCGGTTTCGATCAGCGGCGAGGACAGCATGCCGCGCAGAGCAGCCCAGCGCAGGCCGAGCGCGCTGACGGAGGCGGGCGCATCGGGCCCCGATGCGGGTTTGTGATCTGACATGGAGGGTCCTGCCGGGCGATTCGTGGGGGCTTTCCAGGGCTATGCCGAACGAGTGCATCGGGCAAGCATCGCCGTTGCGGCAAAGGTCGGGCCGGGGCCCCGAACTCCTGCCCTCGGGAGGCGAATCGGCATTGTTTTGACGGGAGAACCGCCTTAGCACCGAAGATATGAACAAGCCGCAGCCCCGCCCGCATCATCTCGACACGCGCCTCGTCCACGAGGGTGCGGCCCGGACCGCGTTCGGCGAGACGTCCGAAGCGATGTTCCTGACGCAGGGCTTCGTCTACGAAAGCGCGGAGAGCGCCGAGGCGCGGTTCCTCAACGAGGAGCCGGGCTACAGCTACACGCGGTTCTCGAACCCCACCATCGCGGCCTTCGAGGAGCGCATGGCGGCCCTCGAAGGCGCGGAGGCCGCCCGGGCCACCGCCACCGGCATGGCGGCGGTCACGGCCGCCATGATGGGGCAGGTGCGGGCCGGCGACCACGTGGTCGCGGCCCGGGCGCTCTTCGGCTCGTGCCGGTGGGTGGTGGAGGATCTTCTGCCGCGGTTCGGCGTCGCCTGCACCCTCGTCGACGGACGCGATCTCCAAGCCTGGCAGCGGGCGGTGCGGCCGCAGACGAAGGCCCTCTTCCTCGAGAGCCCGTCCAATCCGACGCTCGAAATCATCGACATCGCCGGCGTGGCCGATATCGCCCATGGGGCCGGCGCCACCCTTACGGTCGACAACGTCTTCGCCACGCCCCTGCACCAAAAGCCGCTCGAGCTCGGGGCCGATTGCGTCGTGTATTCCGCGACCAAGCACATCGACGGTCAGGGCCGATGTCTCGGCGGCGTGATCCTCGGCTCCACGCAGTTCGTCGAGGAGCGGGTGCAGCAATTTCTGCGAATGACGGGGCCGACTCTCTCGCCCTTCAATGCCTGGGTGCTGCTGAAGGGATTGGAGACCCTGCCGCTGCGGGTGGCGCGCCAGAGCGGCACCGCTTCGGCGATCGCAGATAAGCTGCCGGGCCATCCGGGGCTCGTCCGCCTCATCTATCCCGGCCGGCCGGATCACCCCCAGGCCGATCTCGTCGCCCGGCAGATGCTCGGACCTTCCACCATGATCGCCCTCGATATCGGCGGCGGCAAGGCCGGCGCGTTCCGGTTCATGAACGCGCTGAAACTGATTAAGATCTCCAACAATCTCGGGGACGCGAAGAGCCTCGTCACGCATCCGGGCACCACCACCCATCAGCGGTTCTCCGAGGAGATCCGGGCCGAGCTCGGCATCACGGACGGGCTCGTCCGCCTGTCGGTCGGCCTCGAGCACCCGGACGACCTCATCCACGATCTCACCCAGGCCCTCCACCACGTCTGACGGGACAGCCCTGCATGGCCTGCGATCTTGGCATCGACGTCGGCACCTCCGCCATCAAAGCGGTGCTGATCGACGAGAACCAGGCCGTGGTCGCCGAAGCCTCGGCACCCTTGAGCATCTCCCGGCCCCAGGCCCTGTGGTCCGAGCAGCACCCGGAGGAATGGTGGCGGGCCGTCGAGGCCGCCGTCGAGGCGCTGCGCGAAGACGCGCCCGGACCGTTCGCGTCGATCAGGAGCATCGGCCTGTCGGGCCAGATGCACGGAGCCGTTCTCTTGGGGAGCGACGACCGCGTCCTGCGCCCCGCCATCCTGTGGAACGACGGCCGCTCCCACGCACAGGCGGCGGACCTCGCAGCCCACCACCCCGACCTTGCGCGGATCGTCGGCGTCAAGCCGATGCCCGGCTTCACGGCCCCGAAGCTCGTCTGGCTGCGGCAGCATGAGCCGGAGCTCTTCGATGCCGTCGCGACCGTGCTGCTGCCGAAGGACTACATCCGCCTGAAGCTCACGGGCGAGCGCGCCACCGAGATGTCCGATGCCGCCGGGACGTGGTGGCTCGACGAGGCGGCCCGGGCCTGGTCGCCCGAGGCTCTGGCGGCGACGGGCCTCACGGCGGCGCAGATGCCCCGCCTGACGGAAGGATCGGCCGTCTCGGGCCACCTGCGGAGCGACATTGCGGCGGCCTGGGGCCTCACGCCTGGGATCCCGGTTGCCGGTGGCGGGGGCGACGCTGCGGCAGGCGGTATCGGGCTCGGCGCCGTGCGGGACGGCGACGCGTTCCTGTCGCTCGGCACCTCGGCCCAGCTCTTCGTCACGAACGCGGACTACCGCCCGTTTCCCGAGACGCTGGTGCATGCGTTCTGCCATGCGGTGCCGGGCCGGTGGTTCCAGATGGGCGCGATGCTCAACGGGGCGAGCTGCCTCGCCTGGGCCGCCCGTCTCCTCGATGCCGAAATCCCGGTGCTCCTGGCGGAGGCCGAGGCGGCCTTTGCCGGGCCGAGCCCTCTTCTGTTCCTGCCCTACCTCACGGGCGAGCGGACGCCCCACGACGACCCGCATGCCCGGGGCGTGTTCTTCGGCCTTTCGCCCGAGACGACGCGAGCCGCCCTCGTCCAGGCCGTCCTGGAGGGCGTCGCCTACAGCTTCGCGGATGCAAAGCTGAGCTTCGACCAGGCCGGAACGTCGCTCGGGCGGGCCGGCGTCATCGGCGGCGGGTCGCGCAGCCTCTTCTGGACGCGGATCCTCGCCAACGTCCTCGACATGAGCCTCGTGCGCTATGACGGCGCCGACAAGGGCCCGGCCTTCGGCGCCGCAAGGCTCGGCCGCATGGCCGCAACCGGAGAGGCCATCGAGGCGGTCTGCATCCCGCCCGCGATCCTCGACGTGATCGAGCCCGATCCTCGTCTCCTCGTTGCCTACCGGCCCCGGGCCGAAGCCTTCCGCAGGCTCTACCGCGCCTTGAAGCCCGAATTCGGACCGCATTGATGCGCATCAGCCCGAGAGCGAACCCATGATCCTCGTCTGCGGCGAAGCCCTGATCGATCTCTTCGTGGGCCGGCCGACCCCGGAAGGCCTGTCGACCGAGGCCGTCGCCGGCGGGTCGCCCTTCAACGTCGCCATCGGCGTGGCGCGGCTCGGGCGGCCTGCAGCCTTTCTCTCGACCCTGTCGAGCGATGCCTTCGGGGACTATCTCGCGAGCCGCCTCGCCGGCGCGGGCGTGAGCGACCTCTACCTGAAGCGCAGCGCCCTGAGCACGACGCTGAGCGTCGTCGCGACGAATGACGAGGGACACCCGGCCTACGCCTTCTACTCCCACGCGACGGCCGACCGGGCCCTCGCCCCGGAGGACCTGCCCGCCACGCTCCCGGCGGACCTCACCGCGATCGCCGCCGGGTCCTACGCGCTCGGGGTGGAACCCTTCGCGAGCGCGATCGAAGCCCTGATCCGGCGCGAGGCCGGACGGCGCGTGGTGTCCCTCGATCCCAATGTGCGCCACCCCGTCGGCGACGTTCAGGCCTTCCGTCGCCGCTTCGAAGCCCTGCTCGCCCATGCCACGATCGTGAAGGGGAGCGAGGAGGACGTCGCGCTCTTCTATGGTGCGCGGGACCTCGCCGACGTTGCGCGCGACTGGCTCTCGCGGGGCCCGCGGCTCGTCGTGATCACCCGGGGGGAGAGGCGCCCGCTCGCCGCCTTCGGGACCGAGCTCATCGAGCGCCCGACCCCGGCCGTCGCGGTGGTCGATACGGTGGGCGCCGGCGACACCTTCCACGCCGCGCTCCTCGCCCATCTCGACGCCCATGGCAGCCTGACGCCGCAAGCCGCGAGCGCCTGGACGGCCGAAACGGTGACGCAAGCCCTCGACTTTGCCGCCGCCGCGGCCGCGATCGTCTGCACGCGCCGCGGCGCGAACCCGCCGCGCTGGGACGAGGTTGCCTCATTTTTGAAAGGAGCCGCTGCATGACGCCCTCACCTCAACGCCTCTCCGGCCGCTTCGCCCTCGTCACCGGCGGTTCGCGGGGCATCGGCCGGGCGGTCGCGGAGGCGTTCGCCCGGGAAGGCGCCACGGTGGCGGTCAATCATGTGGGCCATGAGGCTGCGGCCATGGACGCGGTGGCGGCCTGCCGGTCGGCCGGCGGCGAGGACCGGCCTCACCTCGCCCTCGACGCCGACGTGAGCCAGGCGGCGGCGGTGGAGCGGATGGTCGCCGAGGCCGTCGCGGCCTGGGGCCGCCTCGACATCGTGGTCAACAATGCGGGCATTCAGGCCGAAACGCCGGGCGACGGCGACGATGCGGCGACCCTGGAGCGGATCATCGCCGTCAACTTGACGGGCGCCGCGCATGTGGCCCGCGCCGCGATCCGGCACTTCCTGTCGCGGCCCGGCGGCGGCTCGATCATCAACACGTCGAGCGTTCACGAGACGATCCCGAAGCCGGGCTTCCTCGGCTATTCCATGAGCAAGGGCGGCCTTGGCAATCTCACCCGCACCCTCGCGCTGGAATACGCGGATCGCGGGATCCGCGTGAACGCCGTCGGCCCCGGCGCAATCCTGACCGAGATGAACGACGCCTGGCGGAACGATCCGGCCTTGAAGGCGGGCGTCGAGCGGCACATCCCGATGGGCTACGCCGCAAAACCCGAAGACATCGCTCCGGTCTTCACCTTCCTGGCCTCGGAGGAGGCCCGCTACATAACGGGGCAGACGCTTTATGCCGATGGGGGTCTCACCCTCTACGGCGACTTCAAGGAGAACTGGGCCTCTTAGGGCGCGGCGCCGCCCGTCCCCCTCCCCCTTGAGGGGAGGGATACAGGGTGGGGGTGGTGCAGAAGGCACTGCATCGATCTACGCGGCAGCACCCCCACCTCCAACTCCTCCCCACAAGGGGGAGGAGGGCTCGTCGCGCCTCCCACGCTTGCGACCGACGAAAACGACCTCAGTTCACCCGCACGGCCGGCGCAAGGTCGCCGAGGCGGGCCTCGATCTCGGCCCGGCCGGGGGCGCTCGTCTGGGCGCCCGGCTTCGTGCAGGCAAGCGCGCCCGCAACGCTTGCGAAGCGCAGGGCTTCCCCGAGACCCTGGCCCTGCTGCAGAGCCGTGGCGAGGGCGCCGACGAAGCTGTCTCCGGCGGCCGTGGTGTCGACCACCCGGTCCAGCCGCAGGGCGCCGATCCGATGCACGGTGCCGTCCGGCATCACGGCCATGGCACCATCGCCGCCGAGCGTGGCGACGACGGGAGCGTCCATTGCCGCCGCGAGCTGCCGGAGCGCTTCGGGCTCGTGCGAGCCCGCCAGCATCGCGGCTTCGGTCTCGTTCACCACGAGCCCGGCGAGAAGGCCTGCCCAGAGGGCGGCGTTCATCGCCCGCGCCGGCGCGGCGTTCAGGATGACCGACGCTCCGCGGGACCGCGCCCGGCGGGCCAGGGTGAGGTTGGCCTCCGCATCGACCTCGTTTTGCAGGAGCAATGTGGTGCCGGGTCCGAGCAGGGCGTCCGCGACCATGCCGTCCGCCGTGTCGAGATTGGCGCCGCTGGCGACCGTGATGTGGTTGCGCCCGGCCGCATCGACCACGATGGCGGCGCAGCCCGTGGGCCGCTCGGAGCGGCGAAGGTGCTGAAGATCGACGCCGGCGCCGCGCAGGCCGGCGGTCGCGGGTTCGGCCATCGCGTCCTGACCGATGCACCCCACCATGGCGACCCGCGCCCCGGCCCTCGCGGCGGCCACCGCCTGATTGGCGCCCTTGCCCCCCGGCACCAGAAGCATGCCGTCCGTGAGCACCGTTTCACCCTCCCGCGGCAGGGCCTGCGTGCGGAAGACGAAGTCGATGTTGATCGAGCCGAAGACGAGGATCATGCGCGGGACTCGTGCTCCAGGGCGCGCATGATTCCCCGCAACTCCGCAAGTCCCTTCAGGCGCCCGATCGCCGTGTAGCCCGGGTTCACGCGCTTGCCCGGATTGAGGTCGTCCAGCATGCGGTGGCCGTGATCGGGACGGAACGGGATGCGCTCGTCCGCGGGCCGGCGACGATCCTCGTCGAGGAGCGCGGCGATGACCGCCACCATGTCCACGTCGCCGTCGAGGTGGTCCGCCTCATGGAAGCTGAGACCGTCGGTGTCGCGCTTCGTCGCGCGCAGGTGCACGAAGTGGATGCGGCTGGCGAAGCGCCGCGCGATGGCGGGAAGGTCGTTGTCGGCCCGCACCCCGAGGCTGCCGGTGCAAAAGCATATGCCGTTGGCGGGCGACGGCACGGCATCGAAGAGCGCCGCGTAATCCTCCGCCTTCGAGGCGATGCGCGGCAGGCCGAAGAGCGGGCGCGGCGGGTCGTCCGGATGAAGAGTGAGATTCACGCCGAGCCTTTCCGCCACCGGGGTCACGGCTTCGAGGAACGCGATCAGGTTGGCCCGCGCTCTCGCCGCGTCGATGCCGCGATAGGCGTCGAGCTTGGCGCGGAAGCCGTCGAGGTCGAGGGATTCCGACGTGGTGCCGGGCAGGCCCGCGGCGAGCGTTCGCGTCAGGTCCGCCGCCTCGTCATCGGTGAGCGCGGCCGCGACGGCGGCCGCGCGGGAGCGGGTCGCCTCGTCGTAATCCGCCTCGGCGCCCTCGCGCTTCAGGATATGGAGGTCGAACGCCGCGAAGCGCGCCTGATCGAACCGCAGAGCCGTGGCGCCCGTCGGCAGCGGCCAGTCGAGATCGGTGCGAGTCCAGTCGAGCACCGGCATGAAGTTGTAGCAGACGATCTTGAGGCCCCCGGCCGCCGCGGCCTCCAGGCTCGCGATCCAGGCCTCGATGGAGCGGCGCGCCTCGGCCCCGAGGCGCTTCACGTCGTCGGGGATCGGGATGCTCTCGATGACGCTCCAGCGCAGGGGCGAGCGGCCCGGCGGCGTCGTCTCGATAAGGTCGCGATGACACTCGACTTGCGCCCGGGTCCAGGCCTCGCCGATGGGAACGTGGTGGAGCGAGGAGACGATGTCGGTCGCGCCGGCCTGGCGCACGTGGTCGAGGGTCACCGGGTCGCTCTCGCCGAACCACCGCCAGGCCTGCCGCATCTCCGCTCCTCCGCTCAAGGCTCCGCTTGCCCTAGCACGGGCCGGTGACGCCCTACCAGGGGCGCCAGGACCCGCGAAGATCCCGTGCGATCACCTGCGCGGCGTTGTGGCCGGGGGCCCCCGTCACGCCGCCGCCCGGATGCGCACCGGACCCGCACAGGTAGAGGCCCGCGAGCGGGGAGCGGTGATCGGCATAGCCCATCACCGGACGGGCCGAGAACAGCTGATCGAGCGACAGCGCCCCGTGGAAGATGTCGCCGCCGACGAGGCCGAAGGTGCGCTCGAGGTCGAGGGGGCTCAGAACCTGCCGGGCGATGACGCTGTCCTTGAAGCCCGGGGCGAAGCGGTCGACGGTGGCGATCATGAGATCGGCCACCTCCTCCCGGTGATCGTCCCAGCTTCGGCCGTCCGGGAGTTGAGGCGCCACATGCTGGCAGAACAGGCTCGCCACGTGCTGGCCGGGTGGGGCGAGGCTGTCGTCGAGGGTCGAGGGGATCAGCATCTCGACGATGGGCTCGCGGCTCCAACCATGAGTGCGAGCGTCGTAATAGGCTTTGTCCATATAGGCGAGGCTCGGCGCGAGGATGATGCCGGCGGTGTGGTGATCGCCGGCTTCGCCCCCCGGCAGTGCCGTGAAGTTCGGAAGACGCGAGAGCGCCACGTTCATCCGAAAGGTCCCCGATCCCGAGCGCCATCGGGCGATGCGGGCAGCGAAGTCCGCCGGCAGCGCGCTGGCCGGTACCATGCGGGTGTAGAGAAGCTGCGGGTGGACATTGCCGGCCACCGCCCGGGCGCGGAACGACCGCCCGTCCTCGAGAACCACGCCCGCCGCGCGGCCGCCCTCGACGATCACCTCCCGCACCGGCGCGTCGGTTTCGATCTCGACGCCTGCGGCGCGTGCCGCCCTGGCCATCGCCTGGGTGATTGCCCCCATGCCGCCGATGGCGTGGCCCCACACGCCTTTCTTCCCGTTCACCTCACCGAAGGCATGGTGGAGGAGCACGTAGGCGGTGCCGGGCGTGAAGGGGCTCGCATAGTTGCCCACCACCGCGTCGAAGCCGAAGAGGGCTTTGACGGATTCGCTCTCGAACCACCCGTCGAGGTAGTCGGCGGCGGATTTCGTGAAGAGGTCGAGGAGCGCGCGGCGGCTCGCCATGGGCAGGCGCGAGAGATCGCGCCCGAGGGTGGCCGCCTTCACGAGTTCACCAAGGCTGCGGGGATTGAGCCCCTCGGTGACGTTCGGCGGCGCGCGCAGGACGAGGCCGCGCAGCACGTCGGCGATGGCCTCGATCTCCGCCCCGAATGCGTCGTAAGCCTCGGCATCCCGGGCGCTGAACTTCCCGATCTCGGCCCTGGTGCGATCTCCGCCGGTGAGAAGGAAGCGGCCGTCCAAGGTGGGCAGAAAGTTCATGGCCCGGCGCTCGACGATGCGCAGGCCGTGGCCGTGGAGATCGAGGTCGCGGATCACCTTCGGGTTGAGAAGGCTCACCGTGTAGGACGCGACCGAGTTGCGAAAGCCCGGGTGGAACTCCTCCGTCACGGCCGCGCCGCCGACCACGGAGCGCCGCTCCACTACCTTCACCTGCAGGCCGGCCTTGCCGAGATAGGCCGCGCAGGTGAGGCCGTTATGGCCCGCGCCGATGATGAGAACGTCGTAAGTGCTGGTCGTCATGGTACCTCATCCCCGGTGGCGCCATAGCACGGCGCAGCGCTCCTCGCGCGGGGCCCCGAGGTCGCGCTCTGGACAGAGGTTTCGATCCGCCGCACAACCGGGCTTTCGCAGCATCACGGGACGCTATGAGCAATCTCTTCGACCGCTTCAAGACCGGCATCGCCGACCCGGCAAGGCCCGCCATCGAGACCGCGACGGGCGAGACCCTCACCTATGCGGACGTGATCGCGCTCTCGGGCCGGCTTGCGGGGGCGCTCACGGCGCTCGGCGTGAAGGAGGGCGACCGGGTGGCCGTCCAGGCGGAGAAATCCGTGCCGGCCCTGATCCTCTACCTCGCCGCCCTGCGGGCGGGCGCCGTGTTCCTGCCCCTCAACACCGCCTATACGCCTGCCGAGATCGCCTACTTCCTCGACGACGCCGAACCCACCCTCTTCGTGTGCGACCCCGGCAAGCTTGCGGCCCTGGAACCGCTCGCCGCGAAGGCGGGCGCACGGACCGCGACCCTCGATGCCCGGGGCGAAGGCTCCCTGTTGGAGGCTGCGCGGCAGGCCGGAGAGGATTTCGCGACGGCGCCCCGCGCCGGCGACGACTTGGCGGCAATCCTCTACACCTCGGGCACGACCGGCCGCTCCAAGGGCGCCATGCTCACGCACGACAACCTCGTGTCGAACGCCCTCACCTTGCGCGACCACTGGCGCTTCACCGCCGGCGACGTGCTCATTCACGCGCTGCCGATCTATCACACGCACGGCCTCTTCGTGGCGACGAACTGCGTCCTGTTCGCCGGCGCGACGATGATCTTCCAGCCGAAATTCGATCCCGACGCGGTGTTCGCGGCGCTGCCGCGGGCGACGGCTCTCATGGGCGTGCCGACCTTCTATACGCGCCTGCTGCAGGACCCGCGCCTGACCCGCGAGGCGACGAGCCATATGCGCCTTTTCGTGTCGGGCTCGGCGCCGCTCCTTGCCGATACCCATCGCGACTGGCAGGCCCGCACGGGCCACGCCATCCTCGAGCGCTACGGGATGACGGAAACCAACATGAACACCTCGAATCCCTACGAGGGCGACCGGGTGCCGGGAACCGTCGGCTTTCCGCTTCCGGGAATCTCCTTGCGGGTCGCTGATCCCGAGACCGGCAGCGTGCTGCCTCAAGGGGAGATCGGCGTCATCGAGGTGAAGGGGCCCAATGTGTTCAAGGGCTACTGGCGCATGCCGGAGAAGACGGCCGCCGAGTTTCGGCCCGACGGGTTCTTCATCACGGGGGATCTCGGCAAGGTGGACGAACGCGGCTACGTGCACATCGTTGGTCGCGGCAAGGACCTCATCATCACGGGCGGCTTCAACGTCTACCCGAAGGAGGTGGAAACCGAGATCGACGCCATACCGGGCGTGGTCGAGAGCGCCGTGATCGGCGTGCCTCACCCCGATTTCGGCGAGGGCGTCACCGCCGTCGTGGTCGCCGACAAGGATGCGGCGTTGAGCGAAGCCGAGGTGCTGGCGGCCCTGTCCGAACGGCTCGCCCGGTTCAAGCAGCCCAAACGCCTGATCGTGGTGCCGGAACTGCCCCGCAACACCATGGGCAAGGTGCAAAAGAACGTGCTGCGCGAAACCTACAAGGATCTTTACGCCGGCCCGGGTTCCTGAGGACCGAAATCGAGACTCCTCCCCTTGCGGCAAGCCTTCAACTCAGGCCAATTTGCCCGTCGAGGAAACGGGCCAGAAAGGTCGCACGATGGGTGAAGCGGCTGAGCAGGCGATCCGGCCATTCAAGACGCGGGCGGGCCGCACACTCGACTTCACCGAACTCGGGATGGGCACCGCCCCCCTTGGCAACCTGTATCGCCCTCTGGACGAGGCGACGGCGCAGGGTGCGCTGGAAGCGGCCTGGGAGGTCGGCTGCCGGTTCTTCGATACCGCACCGCTCTATGGGCTCGGCCTATCCGAGACCCGCCTGAACCCCTTCCTGCGCGGCCGCCCGCGAGACACGTATCTCCTCTCGACCAAGGTCGGGCGGCGCCTCGCCGTGTGCCCGCCCGAGGAGCGCACCGGAACCGGCAAGTTCTTCGACACGCCGGCCCGGCGCGAGATCTACGACTACTCCTATGACGGGGTGATGCGCTCCGTCGAGGATTCGTTCGAGCGGCTGGGCGTCGACCGCATCGACATCCTGTTCTGCCACGACGTCGACATCTTCACGCATGGCTCGAAGGACGCTTCCGACCGGCGCATCCGCGAGTTCATGGAGGGCGGCTACCGGGCTTTGCACGAGCTGCGCCAGCAGGGGGCGATCGCCGCCATCGGGGCCGGCGTGAACGAGTGGCAGGTCTGCGAGACGATGGCGCGGCAGGGCGACTTCGACCTCTTTCTCCTCGCCGGGCGCTACACCCTGCTCGAACAGGAGGCCCTCGATTCGTTTCTGCCGCTCTGCGTCGAGCGCAAGATCGGCATCGCCCTCGGCGGGCCCTATAATTCGGGCATTCTCGCCACCGGCCCGAAACCCGGGGCCTTCTACAACTACGATCCTGCACCGCCGGACATCCTGCGACGGGTGGCCGAAATCGAGCGGGTGTGCGACGCGCACGGCGTCCGGCTCATCGAGGCGGCGCTTCGCTTTCCCCTCGCCCACCCCGCGGTGGTGTCCGTCATCCCGGGTGCGCAGAGCGCCGACGAGGTGCGCCGCAACGCCGAAGTTCTAGGGGCGCGCATCCCGGCCGGCCTCTGGTCCGACCTGAAGGCCGAGGGCCTGCTGCGGCCCGACGCGCCCGTTCCCGCCTGACCGGAGCCCCCATGCTCAAAGGCCTCGATCCCCTCCTCACCCCCGACCTCCTGGCGACCCTACGGGCTATGGGCCACGGCGACGACATCGCCATCGTGGACGGCAACTTTCCGGCCGATGCCATGGCGCGCCGCCTCGTCCGCCTCGACGGCGTGAGCGCCACCGCCGCGCTCGATGCGATCCTCTCGGTCATGCCGCTCGACGACTTCGTGCCGGAGGCCGCCTGGCGCATGGAGGTGGTGGGCGATCCGGGGGCCGAGCAGCCCATCTTCGACGAGTTCCGCGCCGTGATCGCGCGCCGGGAAAGCCCGGCCATGACCCTGGGCGCCCTGGAGCGCTTCAGCTTCTATGATCGGGCCAAGGCCGCCTACGCCATCGTCGCCACGGGCGAGGCCCGCCTTTACGGCAACATCATCCTCAAGAAAGGCGTGGTGCGCCCGTCCTGAGGCGGACCCGACGAGCCATGTCCCATCCCCTCTTCGATCTGACCGGACGATTGGCCCTCGTGACCGGGGCCACGTCGGGCCTCGGCCTTGCGATCGCGCGCGGCCTCGCGGAGGCGGGTGCCGCCGTCGTGGTGAACGGGCGCGACGAGGGGCGGGTCGCGAGAACCGTGGATGAGCTGCGGGCGGAGGGTCTCGCGGCCCACGGCCTGAGCTTCGACGTCTCGCGCCCGGAGGATGTCGAAGCGGGCGTCGCCCGCATCGAAGCCGAGATCGGCGCCATCGACATTCTCGTCAACAATGCCGGCATCCAGCGCCGGGCGCCCCTTCTCGAGGTGGATCAGGCCCTCTGGGACGAGGTGATCCGCACCAACGTCACGGGCGTGTTCGTCACCGCGCAGGCGGTCGCCCGCCGCATGGTGGAGCGGCGGCGCGGCAAGATCGTCAACCTCGCCTCCTTGATGAGCGAGGTCGCCCGGCGCACCGTCGCGCCCTACGTGACCGCGAAGGGCGCCGTGAAGCAGCTCACCCGCGCCATGTGCGTGGAATGGGCGCCGTTTAACATCCAGGTCAACGCCATCGGCCCCGGGTATTTCGCAACGCCCCTGAACGCCGCCCTAATGGACGATCCGGCCTTCGACGCCTGGGTGAAGGGCCGCACACCCGCCGGGCGCTGGGGCGATCCGCGCGAACTCGTCGGCGCTGCGATCTTCCTGTCGTCGGCCGCCTCGGACTTCATGAACGGGCAGGTTCTCTACGTGGATGGAGGGGTCCTTGCCTCCCTCTGACGGGATGATCGATGCGCATCAGCATTACTGGGAGCCCGCGCGGGGCGACTATGGCTGGCTGACGCCGGACCTCGCGCCGCTGTACCGGCCCTTCGGTCCGGACGATCTCGCCCCTCATCTCGAACGGCACGGCATCAACCGCACAATCCTTGTCCAGGCCGCCCCGACCGTGGAGGAGACCCGCTACATGCTGGATCTCGCGGCGGCCTCGCCCTCGGTCGCCGGCATCGTCGGATGGGTGGACTTTTCAGCCGCCGACGCGCCGGCGGTCATCGCCGATCTTGCCTCCGACCCGCTGCTCGTCGGCCTGCGGCCCATGGTGCAGGACATCCCCGACGACGACTGGCTCCTGCGTCCGGACCTGGCGCCGGCCTTCCGGGCCCTCGTCGCGCATGGACTCGTTTTCGATGCCCTCGCCCTGCCGCGCCATCTCTCCCGGCTTCTCGTGGTCGTCGACCGCCACCCGGGCCTTGCGGTGGTGATCGACCATGGGGCGAAGCCGTTCATCAAGGACGGACGGCTCGATCCTTGGCGGGCCGACATGGCGGCCCTCGCCGCGCGGCCGAATGTCGTCTGCAAGCTGTCGGGCCTTGTCACCGAGGCCGGCCCCGACTGGAGCGTCGAGACCCTGAGGCCTTACGTCGATCACCTGCTCGCCGTGTTCGGCCCGGAGCGGCTCCTGTGGGGCAGCGACTGGCCCGTCGTGAACCTCGCGGGCGGCTACGACCGCTGGCGCGAGGCGAGCCTCGTGCTGCTCGCAGGCCTCACGGAAGCGGAGCGGGCCGCCTTGCTCGGCGGCAACGCGGCCCGTCTCTACCTGTTAACGCGGGGCCGGATCTGATCAGGTCCAGCCGCCGTCCACCACGTAGTGCTGGTTCGTGCAGGCGGACGCTTCTTCAGAGGCGAGGAACACGGTGAACCGGGCGACCTCGTCGGGTGCGAGCTTGCGCTTGAGGCATTGGCGCTGCATCAGCTCGGCCTCCCCTTGCGGGGTGAGCCATTTCTCGATCTGGCGCTGGGTCATGATCCAGCCCGGCGCAATGGCGTTCACGCGGATGTTGTCCGGCCCGTAATCGCGGGCGAGCGAGCGCGTCAGCCCGAGCACGGCGGACTTCGCGGCCGTATAGGCGGCCATGCCGCCCTGGCCCACCATCCAGGACACCGACCCGAAATTGATGATGGAGCCGTCCTTGGCGGCCTGCATGTCCGGCAGCACGGCCTGGGCGGCGAAGAACTGGTGCTTCAGGTTCACGGCGATGCGCTCGTCCCAGTATTCCGGCGTCACGTCGGGCGTCGGGTGCCGCTCGTCGTGGGCCGCGTTGTTGACGAGCACCCGGATGGGCCCGAAGGCCTCCCGCACGCGCCCGATGGCGGCCCGCAGGGCCGCGATGTCGGTGAGGTCGACCTGCTCGAAGCGCACCGTGGCGCCCTGCCCGCTCAACTCGTCGGCGAGCTTGCGGGATTCGGCCTCCTTGATGTCGATGAACGCGACCTTCGATTTCTGAGCGGCGAAGCGGCGGACGATCGCCTCGCCGATCCCCGAGCCGCCCCCGGTGATCAGCACGGTCTTGCCGGCCAGATCGCTGTAGGTCGCTGCCATCCGTCTCTCCCTGTTGTTTGTCGGCCCCATCTTCACCAGCGTCTTCCGTAAGGCAAGGTGCGCCGTGCGTCCCGCACATGCCTTTCCGGCATGGCGGACCGCAATCTTGATCTGGTTGTCGGCCTCGCATTGCCTTAAGACCGGGAAAGACCAGCACTCAAGGCCGACCATGATCCGAGACCCGGCGATCACCCTCGACGAGCGCTTCGCCTCCCTTGTGAACCCGAATGCCCGGCTCGAGGTGCTCTACCAGGGCTGCCGCTGGGCGGAGGGCCCGGCCTACTTTCCCGCCCATCGCACCCTCGTGTGGAGCGACATCCCGAACGACCGGATGATGCGCTACGACGAGACCACCGGCGGGGTTGGGGTGTTTCGCAGCCCGGCGCACTATTCCAACGGCAACACCATCGACCGCGAAGGCCGCCTCGTCACCTGCGAACACGGGGGGCGGCGCGTCACCCGCACGGAGCACGACGGCACGATCACCGTGCTCGCGAGCCACTACAAGGGCAAACGGCTCAACTCTCCTAACGATGCCGTGGTGCGGGCGGACGGCTCGATCTGGTTCACCGATCCGGCCTACGGGATCGACAGCGACTACGAGGGGCACAAGGCCGAGAGCGAGATCGGGGCCTGCCACGTCTACCGCATCGACGGGCAGACGGGCGCGCTCGCCGTCGTGGCGGACGACTTCGTGCGCCCGAACGGCATCGCGTTCTCGCCGGACGAGCGGCACCTCTACGTCGCCGATACGGGGGCCACGCATCGCAAGGAAGGCCCGCGCCACATCCGGGTGTTCGACGTGGACGAGGGGGGCAAGCTGGCCAACGGGCGGGTCTTCGCCGCCTGCACGGCGGGCCTGTTCGACGGCTTTCGCTTCGATGTGGAAGGGCGCCTTTGGACGAGCGCCGGCGACGGCATCCACTGCTATGCGCCGGACGGCACCTTGATCGGCAAGGTGCTGGTGCCGGAAGTGACCGCCAACGTGGCCTTCGGCGGGCCGAAGCGCAATCGCCTCTATATCTGCGGCACCACCTCGCTCTACGCCATCATGGTGCAGACGAACGGCACCAAGACCTTCTAAGCAACACAGCGATGAACACCTCCTCCAGCTTCGCCGTTCCGGCGCGCTCGACCACGCTCGCCGGCATCGGCCTGATGCTCCTCGGCATCTTCCTGTTCTCCGTCAACGACGTGATGGGCAAGTGGCTCGTCTCGACCTACGCGGTCGGTCAGGTGCTGCTGCTGCGCAGCGCGGCGGCGCTCCTCGTTCTTTCGCCTTTTATCTGGCGCCAGGGCTTGCCGCGGATCCCATCGCAGCCCGGCCTCCATCTCCTGCGGATCACCTTCTCGACCCTGGAGGTCGCCTGTTTTTATTGGGCGGTGGCGTTCATGCCGCTCGCCGACGTGATGACGTACTATCTCGCCGGCCCGATCTACGTGGCCGTTCTGGCCTACCTTCTCCTTGGGGAGCGCCTCGACACGCGGCGGGTGATCGCCATCGTCGTCGGCTTCGCGGGCGTTCTCATCGCGCTGCGGCCCTCGGCGGCGACCCTGACCCTGCCGGCTCTCATCGCGCTTGCCGGCAGCATGTTCTTCGCTCTCTTGATGATCACCACGCGCCGCCTGCGCGAGACGAGCGACACGACGCTGGTGCTCGGCCAGATCCTGGGCGCCCTCGCCTTCGGAGCCGTCGCCGCGCCCTTCGCCTGGGTGCAGCCGACGTTCCGCGACTTCATCCTGCTCTCGCTCCTCGGCGTCGTCGCCATGCTGGCGCATGTCTGCGTCAACCGTTCGCTGAAACTCGCGCCCGCATCCGTGGTGTCGCCCTACCAGTACACGCTTCTCGTCTGGGCTGTGCTCTTCGGCTACCTCGTCTTCGGCGACGTGATCCACCCCGCCACCCTCATCGGCGCGGTGGTAATCTGCGGGGCCGGCTTCTTTCTCCTGATGTTCGAGCGCGAGGCCGCCAAGAAGGCCAAGACCGACGTCGCAGCCCCGGTGCTGCCGGAGGCCTGAGGCCTACATGGTGGCGCCGATCTGCCAGGGCACGAACTCGGCGTCGCCGTAGCCGAGTTCCTCGGACTTGGTGCGCTCGCCCGAGGCGACCTTCAGGAGCTTTTCGAAGATCTCGCGGCCCTTCTCCTCCACCGCGACACCGTCCAGGATGGTGCCGCAATCGATGTCCATGTCATCGATCATGCGGCGGTAGATGTCGGAATTGGTGGCAAGCTTCATCGACGGCGCGGGCTTAGCTCCGAACGCCGAGCCGCGGCCCGTGGTGAACGCGATGAGGTTCGCGCCGCCCGCCACCTGGCCGGTCGCCGCCACGGGATCGTAGCCCGGCGTGTCCATGTAGACGAAGCCGTGCTCCTTGACGGGCTCGGCATATTCGTAAACGGCGCGGAGCGTCGACTGCCCGCCCTTCGCGGTGGCTCCGAGCGACTTCTCGAGGATGGTGGTGAGGCCGCCGGCCTTGTTGCCGGGGGACGGGTTGTTGTTCATCTCGCCGCCGTTGCGGGCCGTGTAATCCTCCCACCAGCGGATGCGCTCGACGAGCTTCTCGCCCACCTCCCGGGTCGCCGCGCGGCGGGTAAGAAGGTGCTCGGCGCCGTAGATCTCCGGCGTTTCCGAGAGGATCGAGGTGCCGCCATGGCGCACGAGTTCGTCGGAGGCGGCGCCGAGGGCCGGGTTCGCCGTGAGCCCCGAATAGCCGTCCGAGCCGCCGCATTGCAGGGCGAGGATGAGTTCGGAGGCGGGGCGGGTCTCGCGCCGGGCGCTCGCGGCGATGGGCACCATCGCGCGGATGGCCTCGGCGATGGCCGCCACGGTCTTGCGGGTGCCGCCGGTCTCCTGGATCGTGAGCGTGCGGAAGGTGTCGGTCTCCTCCAGGCCGTATTCCTGCTTCATGCGGCCGATCTGGAACACCTCGCAGCCGAGCCCCACCATGATGACGCCCGCAAAGTTCGGGTGGCTCGCATAGCCCCACTGGGTGCGCCGCAGGACCTCGAAGCCTTCGCCGTAGGCCGCATGGCCGCAGCCCGTGCCGTGGACGATGGGCACGATGCCGTCGATCTCGGGGTGCTCGGCGAGGATGCCGGAGCGCTCGACCTCGGCCGCCGCGAAGCGCGCGACGGATGCCGAGCAGTTCACGGAGGTGAGGATGCCGAGATAGTTGCGCGTTCCCGTCTTGCCGTTCGCCCGGCGGTAGCCTTCGAAGGTCGCCCGCATTTCCGGGGGGAGCAGCCCGTCGTCCCGCGCATCCTCGCAGAAGCGGTAGTCGCGGTCGAAGTCGTGGAGGCCCACGTTATGCTCGTGCACCCATTCGCCCGGCGCGATATGGGCTTTCGCAAAGCCGATGATCTGGCCGAACTTGCGGACCGGCTCGCCCTCGCGGATGGGCTCCAGAGCCATCTTGTGGCCGCGCAGAATGCGCTCGCGCGCCGTGAGCCCCTGCGCGAGAGCGCCGGGCGAGACGAGATCCACCGCGATGGCGACGTTGTCGTCCGGATGCAGGCGGATGGTGCGGGGTGTGGTCAGGGGAGCGTTCATAGGTAACCGAGTTCTTTCAGGGTCCGGGGCAGCCACAGCACCGTTTCCGGAACGAAGGTGATGAGGGCGAGGACGAGGAGGAGCGGGATCAGCCAGGGGGCGCAGGCCCGCACGCATTCCTCGAACGTGATCTTGGCGACGCGGGTCAAAACGTAGAGGACCATGCCCACCGGCGGCGTCAGCAGGCCGATCATCAGGTTCAGGACCATGATGAGCCCGAAATGCACCGGGTCGATCCCGAGTTTCACTGCGACCGGAAGCAGCACGGGAGTGAGGATCGTGATGGCCGCGATCGTTTCCATGAAGCAGCCGACGATGAGCAGGAACACGTTGACGAGAAGCAGGAAGGTGATCGGGTCGCTCGCGAAGGTGATGATCCACTCGCCGAGGGCATCGGTGGTGCGGGTCGTGGTGAGCACCCAGCCGAAGATCGATGCGCCGGCCACGATGAACAGAACCACCGCCGTGGTCTCGAGGGTGTCCATGGTGACGCGGATGAACTGACGCAGGGACAGAACCGCATAGCGCGGCGGCTGCCCCGCCCGCGCGAAGGCCCAGTTCAACCCGCGGTGGATGACGGTCGAGAGGAGTAGCGCGTAGGCGCAGGCGCACACGGCCGCTTCCGTGGGCGTGAAAAGGCCGAAGCTCATGCCGCCGATGATGATGGCGGGGGTGAGAAGCGGCAGGACCGCGTTGAGGAACGACCAGCCGAGCCGCCCGAGCGCGAAGCTTGCATCGCGCCCGACGCCGTTGCGGTGGGCGTAGAGAACCACGGCTCCCGACAGGAAGAGCGCCATGATGAGGCCCGGCACGATGCCGGCGACGAAGAGCGCGTTGATGGAGGCGTTCGCCACGACGCCGTAGATCACCAGGGGCAGCGAGGGCGGGATGATCGGCCCGATGGTGGAGGAGGCCGCAGTCAGGCCCACGGCGAAGCGTGTGTCGTAGCCATGATCCCGCATGGCCTTGATCTCGATGGTGCCGAGGCCGCCCGCATCCGCCACCGCCGTGCCCGACATGCCGGCGAAGATCACCGAGCCTGCCACGTTGACGTGGCCGAGCCCGCCCTTGAGCCAGCCCACGGCCGCCACCGCGAAATCGTAGATCTGCTTCGTGATCCCGGCCGAGTTCATGATGTTGCCGGCCATGATGAAGAACGGCACGGCGAGGAGCGGAAAGGAATCGACGCCGTTCACCATGCGGTGGATCACCGTGATGACGGGGGTCGAGAACTCGCCCGTCCAGTTCCCGGCGAGGAGGAAGAGCAGGGAGGAGCCTGCCAGCGCCACGGCCACCGGCACGCCGAGGACGATGAGCACCACGAGGCTGACGATCATGAGGGTGATGAGCACGGGAACCTCGCGGTCAGTCGAGAATGAGGCCGTGCGTGGTATCGGCCTCCCGACCCCGCAGGCGCCGCACGAAGCGCAGGGCCGCATGGACCGTCACGCCCGCAAGCGCCCCCGCAACCGCCCAGTACATGTAGCCCTTCGGGACGTCGATCGACACCATGTAGCCCGGCGCGAGGGCTCCGAGCTGGTAGGCGTACCATGCCATGGCGCCGCAAAAGAGCGCGACGAGGGCATCGACCGCGAGCAGGACCGCATGCTTGGCGCGCGGCGGCAGGAAGACGAGCAGCGCCTCGACGCTGATGTGGCTGCCCTTGCGCATCGCGGTCACGGACCCGAAGAACGTGACGCCGATGAGGAGGTAGCGGGCGATCTCCTCCGTCCAGCCGAGCGAGTCGTTCAGGACGTAGCGGGTGAAGAACTGGAGGAAGACGACCCCGAACAGCACCCAGAACAGGGCGAAGACCAGGATGTCGGTCCAGCGCAGGTCCGACAGATCCACATGCGCTTCTTCAGCCTGCCACTGCTCGAACAGCACGTCCATGTCGCGCTGGAGCGTATCGTCGAGCGGCTCGGCCTTGCTGTCGGCGGGGGCGAACGCGGTGGTGTTGGCTTGCATGATAGCCTCACTCCCCTCCCCCTTTGAGGGGAGGGGTCAGGGGTGGCGGTGGTGCAGGGGGCGCCGCAGAGCTAAACGCGGCACCACCCCCCACCCGCCGGCCGGCACCCTCCCGTGCGGTTGCACGCCAAGGGGGAGGGACGTCGCTCAATTCGTCGTCGACTGAATCGCCTGCAGGCGGTCGTAGACGGCCTTGTCCCAGGTGGCGTCGGAGCCGAGGTGCATCTTCACCACGGCTTCGCGGAAGGGCTTGCGGTCGACCTCGACCACGTTCTTGCCCTGGCTCTTGAACCAGCCCACCAGCTCCTTCTCCATGCGGGCGATCTCGTCCGAGCACTTGTCGGCGGCCTCGGCCAGAACCTCGGTGAGGATCTTCTGCTCATCGGCCGAGAGGCGCTTCATGGTGCCGCCCGAGACGATGGTGAGGAGCGCATCGGTGATGTGCCCGGTGAGCACGATGTTCTTCTGCACCTCGTGGAACTTCTTGGCCTGGATCGTGACGAGCGGGTTCTCCTGCGCGTCGACCACGCCCTGGCTCAAGGCAAGATACACCTCGGCGAAAGCGATGGGCGTGGCGTTCGCCCCTACGGCGCGCGGGAACATGGTGTAGAGCGGCGCATCCGGCACGCGGATCTTCACGCCCTTCATGTCCTCGGGCTTGGTGATGTCCTTGTTCGCCGTCACGTGGCGCTCGCCGTAATAGGTGAGGCTGACCACCCGGTGGCCCGCCTTCTTCTCGTAGCCCTGGCCCAGCTCCTTGAAGAGATCCGATTTGCGGAAGGCGTTCCAGTGCCCGAAATCGCGGAACATGAAGGGTGCGCCGCCGATGGCGAGAGGCCCGTGGGCGCGGCCGGCGAAGAGCTGACCCGTGTAGATGATGTCGACCGTGCCGAGCGACAGGCCCTCGTTGATGTCGCTCTCCTTGCCGAGGGAGGAGGCCGCGAACACGTCGATGGCGTATTTGCCGTTGGTGCGCTTCTTCAGCTCCTCGCCGGCCCACAGAGCCCATTTGTGATAGGGCTCGGAGGTCTCGTAGACGTGCGCCCATTTGAGCTTCGTCTGGGCGCTGGCGGGCAGGGCCGGCAGGGCGAGAGCGGCGGCGGCGGCAAGGCCGAAGATGACGCGGCGGGTGACAGAGCGCATGAAACTTTCCTCCAGGATGTCCGGCTCTTCAGGCCGGTTCGTCGCGGTGCGCGGGCGGATGCCCGTAGCCTTGCGCCGGGCTTGGCGTCCGCCCGGCGTCTGAGCTAACATGTTACCTGCATGACGGAGCGGAGCAAGGGGGCGCCTTACGCTTTTCTACAGCCCCTCGAGCGCGAGGGGCGGGGCCAGACCACGGAACGGGTGGAGCGGATGCTGCGCGCCGCCATCGTGGCCCTCGATTTCGCCCCAGGCGAGTTCATCGACAAGAGCCTCGTCTGCGGGCGGCTGGGCGTCTCGCGCTTTCCGGTCTCGGAGGCGCTCGGACGCCTTGCCGCCGAAGGTCTCGTCGAGGTGCTGCCCCAGCGGGGAACCCGCGCCGCCCGGATCCGGCTGGCGGAGGTGCGCGAGGCCATGATGATCCGGCGGGCGCTCGAGGCCATGGTGGCGGAGACCGCCGCCGGCCGCCTGCCCCGGGACGCCCGCGAAGCCCTCGAGACCAACCTCGCCGAACAGGCGCTTGCCGTGGTGGAGGACAGCCGCATGCGCTTCCACGCCCTCGACCTTGCCTTCCACGAGATCTTGGTGACGGGGCTCGACCTGCCCCGCGTCGGCGCCGTGATCGAAGCGTCGCGGGCCAATATCGACCGGGTGCGGCGCCTCCTCTCCTCCCCGCGCCGGCAGGCCGTGACCCTCGCCGAGCACGAGGTGCTGTTCAGGGCCATCGCGGCCGGCGATTCGGCGGCGGCCCGGCGCGCGATGGAGGACCACCTCGATGCGGTCGCGCAGGAGCTCGATAGCCTCGCCCAACGCCAGCCCGACGTTTTCGTGAACGGCTGATCCCAGGTCCGGCCAGGCTTTTTCGACGCTCCCTGGAACATATCGCCTGCTCGTTGGTCAATCTGCCGAGACGTCCGCGGCCCCGCGGCAGCGGCCGTTTGTGCTCGCACTCGATCGACGGAGAACCACCATGAAGGCGCTACGCTGGCAGGGCAAACACGATATCCGCTGCGAGACGGTGCCGGATCCGCAGATCGAGGATGCGCGCGACGCCATCATCAAGGTCACGAGCTGCGCGATCTGCGGCTCTGATCTCCACCTCTACAACAACTTCATCCCCGGCATGAAGCACGGCGACATCATGGGCCACGAGGCCATGGGCGAGGTCGTCGAGGTCGGCAAGGAGACGAAGAAGCTGAAGGTCGGCGACCGGGTGGTCATTCCTTTCACGATCACCTGCGGCCAGTGTGAGCAGTGCCGGCGCGGCAATTTTTCGGTCTGCGAAACGACGAACCGTAACAAGGCCATCGCCGACAAAGTGTTCGGCCACACCACTGCAGGCCTTTTCGGCTACACGCACCTGACGGGCGGCTACCCGGGCGGGCAGGCCGAGTACCTGCGCGTGCCCTTCGCCGACACCACGCACGTCAAGGTGCCGAAGACCCTGTCGGACGAGCAGTTGCTGTTCCTCAGCGACATCTTTCCGACGGGCTGGCAGGGCGCCGTGCAATGCGACATCCAGCCCACCGACACGGTGGCGATCTGGGGCTGCGGTCCGGTCGGGCAGTTCGCGATCCGCTCGGCGGTGCTCCTCGGCGCCAAGCAGGTCATCGCCATCGACCGCGTGCCGGAGCGCCTTGCCATGGCGAAGGCCGGCGGCGCGATCACGATCAACTTCGAGAGCGAGAGCGTGATCGAGCGGCTGAACGAGCTCACGGGGGGCAAGGGCCCGGAGAAGTGCATCGATTGCGTGGGTCTTGAGGCGCACGTCTCCATGAACCACCCGGACACGATCCTCGACCGTGCCAAGCAGGCCGTGATGCTGGAAAGCGACCGGCCGCACGTGCTGCGGGAGATGATCTACGTGTGCCGTCCGGCCGGCACCATCTCGATCCCGGGCGTCTATGGCGGACTGCTCGACAAGATCCCGTTCGGCGCAGCCATGAACAAGGGCCTCACCTTCCGCATGGGCCAGACCCATGTGAACCGCTGGACCGACGACCTCCTGCGGCGGATCGAGGAAGGCCAGATCGATCCCTCCTTCGTGATCACCCACACGGTGAAGCTCGAGGACGGCCCCGCCTATTACGAGACGTTCCGCGACAAGCAGGACAGCTGCATCAAGGTCGTGCTCAAGCCCTAAGGAGGTGATCCCATGACCCAGCAACGCACCCTGTCCCGCTCCAAGAGCCACGCCGACGGCCTGGCCCGCGGGCTCGGCTGGTTCAGCATCGGCCTTGGCCTCGTCGAAGTCCTGGCGCCTCACCGGCTCACCCGCGCATTCGGCCTGCGCGGGCAGGAGCGAGTGATCCAGGCCTATGGCTGGCGCGAAATCGCCACCGGGATCGGCATCCTCGCCGCCAAGGATCCCTCGCCCTGGATCTGGGGCCGGATCGGCGGCGACGCCCTCGACCTCGCCACCCTGGCGACGGGTCTCAACGACCGCAACCACCGCAAGGAGAACCTCGGCGTTGCCATGGCGTCGGTGGCGGGGATCACCGCCCTCGACGTCTATTGCGCGACCGCGCTTGCGGCGGCGAACCGGGCGAAGCCCAAAGCGCGTCCCCTGCAGGATTACAGCCGGCGCAGCGGCCTGCCGCGCTCGCCGGACGCGATGCGCGGGGCGGCATCCGACTTCGTGACGCCCGCCGACATGCGGGCGGGCTACCCGGCGACGCCCCGCGATCCCGTGCGGCCGGGCGCCATGAGCCGGGCCTGAGGGACGCCCGAACTCGGCTAAGGCCTGCGGCCTCCGCCCTGCCCTCGCGGGCAGGAGCGGGCGGCCGGGTCATCTCATGGCTGACATGAAGGATCCGGCAGGGTAAGCACGGCTGATCCTGGATGACCCTGGTTGCCCCATGCACGCGCTTTTCATCGGCCAGACCTATATCGACGTGACTTTCCTGACGGATCACATCCCGACGGGAGACGAGAAGACGGTGGCGCAGGATTATGCCGTCTCGTTCGGCGGCAACGCCGTGACGGCGGCCTTCGCCTGCGCCAAGCTCGGCGTCGTGCCGGACCTCCTGGCCTCGGTCGCCGACGACTGGCTCGGCCGCATGTTCATCGACATGGCGGCGAAGTACGGCATATCCGTCCACCACCGGAAGGTGGCGGAATCCTCGCTCTCCTTCATCATGCCGCATGGCGGCAAGCGCGCCATCGTGCGCTGCCGCGACGACCACTACCTGCATCCCGTTCCGCCGCTGAACCTGGAGGGCTGTCGGGCGCTGCATCTCGACGGCCACCAGCCGGATGCGGCGATGCACTACGCCAAGCTCTGCCGCGAGGCCGGGATCCTCACCTCCCTCGACGGCGGGGGCCTACGCTCCAACACGCACGACCTCCTCGGTCTCATCGACGTCGCCATCGTGGCGGAGCGGCTGTGCGAGCAGATGAACCTCTCGCCGCAGGAGATGCTGGGCTACCTCAAGTCCCGGGGCTGCCGCATCGGCGGCGTGACGCTCGGCGAGCGCGGCCTCGTCTGGTACGACGAGACCGGCACCGAGGGCGTGATGCCGGCCCTCGACGTTCCGAAGGAGGCGGTGATCGACACCAACGGCGCCGGCGACATCTTCCATGGGGCCTACGTCTATTCCGCGGTCGCGAGGCCCGACCTGCCCTGGCGCGAGCACTTCACCTTCGCGCGGGCGGCGTCCGCCCATGCGATCCAGCGCCTCGGCAACGAGCAGAGCCTGCCGTCCCTCGACGACATCGTGCGGGTGCAGGCCGCCTATCGCGAGAAGCAGGTGACGAGCCGAGCGGCGTGAGCCTCAATCCTGCTGGCGCAGCATGAGCGGCATCACCTTGGCCCCGCGCTGGCGCAGGACCTCGTCAATGGTGGTGTGCAGGCTTGCGAGGTCGTAGGGCTTGGTGAGGAGCGTAAATCCTTCCGGAGCGGCGCTCTGGAGCGCCGAGCTGTAGCCCGTGGTGAGCACCACCGGCAGGCCCGGCCGGATGCGGCGCAGGGCCCGCCCCAGGTCGAGGCCGCTCATGGTGCCGGGCATCACGATGTCCGAAAAGACCAGGTCGATGGTCCGGTCGCTCTCGATGACGTCGAGGGCCGCCGAGGCGTCCGGCGCCAGGAGAACCCGGTAGCCCAGTTCCTCGAGGTTGGCCTTCGTGACCTCGGCGATCTCGCCGTTGTCCTCGACGAGGAGGATCACGCCTTCGCCGCGGACGTTGATCAGCGCCAGCTGGTCCTCGTCGGCCGTCACCGGCTCGCGGCTGCGGGGTAGGTAGAGGATGATCTCGGTGCCGCGGCCGAGTTCGCTCGCGATGGTGGCGGCGCCCCCGGCCTGCTTGGCGAAGCCGTAGACCTGGCTGAGCCCGAGGCCCGTTCCCTTGCCGACTTCCTTCGTGGTGAAGAAGGGCTCGAACACCTTCGCGAGCACGTCGGAGGGGATGCCAACGCCGGTGTCGCGCACGGAGATGGCGACGAAATCGCCCTTCGGGGCATCGCCGCCGTCGCCCCCAAGGGACGTGTTGCGGGCCGAGAGGGTCAGCGTTCCGCCATCCGGCATCGCGTCGCGGGCATTCACGCCGAGATTGAGGATCGCGAGCTCGAGCTCGCCGAGATCGACCTTCACGGGCCACAGGCCGGCGGCCGCGTCGAGGGTGATGGCAATGTCCCCACGAAGGGAGCTTTGCAGCATGTCGCGCAGCTTTGTCAGGTAACCCCTGAGATCCACGACCACGGGAGCCACGGTCTGCTGGCGCGAGAAGGTCAGCAGCTGGCGGGTGAGGCTGGCGCCGCGGCGGGCCGCCTTGTCGATGGAATCGAGGGCCCGCTTGTGGCGCGGATCGGTGAGGTCGCGGCGGAGGCGCTCCACGTTGCCGTTCACCACCATGAGGAGATTGTTGAAGTCGTGCGCGACGCCGCCCGTAAGCTGGCCCACGGCTTCGAGCCGCTGCGCCTGCTTGAGCGCCGCCTCCGCCATCTCGCGCCGCTGCACCTCGGCCTGGACCTCCCTGGTGCGCCTCAGGGCGAGGAAGGTGAGGGCGACGAGGAGGATCGTCGCGGGCAGGCCGAAGATCAGATGCCCGAGCATCGTCCGGCGCCACTCGCTCCAGACGGCGTCGGTGGCGAAACCCGCCTGCACGTAAACGTCGTAGTTCGGGATCCGGCGATAGGAGATGCGCCGCTCGATCCCGTCGATCTGGGAAACGGCAAGGTAGACGCCGCGCTCCGGATTGGCCGCGATGGCGGGCTGGAACCGGTTATTGGCCCCGAGCCGGGCAACCTCCCCTCGCCCGGCCGGAAAGCGGGCGAGGAACGTGCCGTCCGGGCGGATCAGGCCGGCCGAGAGGACGCGCCCTTCCCCGACCTTGGCGTAGAAGCTCTGCAGGCTGGCGGGCGGCACCGTCAGGGCGATCACGCCGTTGAAGCGTCCGTCCGGGCTGCTGCGGCGCCGGCTCACCACGAAGAAGCTGCCGCCGCCGACCCGCGCCGTGATGATATCGCCGATATAGGATCCGACGTCCCGGTCCACATGCGCCCGAAAATAGTCCCGGTCCGCATTGACGAGGCTGGGCGGGACCGGGTTGACGGTGCTCGACACGAGCGCCCGCCCGTTCCGGTCGAAGGCCCAGATCGCCTCGATCTGCGGCAGGGCCTGCTGGGTCTGCCGGAGCCGCCGGTGCAGTTCGGCCTCCTGCGCTCGGATCTCCTCGTCCGACAGGTCGCGCAGGATCTCGCCCGCCTCCCCGATCGTCCGGTCCACGGTCTGGAAGACGCGCAGGGCGTGCTCCTGAAGCACGTCGAGGGTGCGGTCGAGTCGCTCCGCCGCCATGTCGTTCAGGTTGCGGTAATTGACGATGCCCGCATAGGTGAAGAGGGCCAGCGGAAAGACCACCGCCGCCCCTATGAGGAGCCGGAGCAGGTGAGTCGTGTGCGACAGGCGGCTTGCGGGCATGAACCAACTACCGGGCGAGGGGCTCACGCCCGAACAAGCAGCGCGGCGCCGTCGACGCCGCCGGAACGTCTCCGTTCCCGCTCTCAGGCAGCCTTATCACGTCTTTGATAATCCTTCACGTCCGAGAAGCGGACGGCCTTCCAGCGCTCCTGCTCGTAGTTGAGCTGGAACGGGCTCGGCGCCATGAAGACCGGGGCGTCGTCGAGATCGCGGGCCATGGCGGACAGGTGTCCGTCGATGAAGCGGTCCAGCTCCGTGCGGTCCTCCGCCTCGATCCAGCGGCAGAGCTGGAAGCGGGTGGTCTCGTAGTCGATGGGGAGCCCGTACTCGCCCTGGAGCCGCTCCTTCAGGACGTCGAGCTGAAGCGCGCCGACCACCCCGACGATGGCGCCCGACCCGTCCATCGGAACGAAGAGCTGCACCACGCCCTCCTCGGCCATCTGCTGGAGGGCCTCACGCAGCTTCTTGGCCTTCATGGCGTCGGTGAGCTTGATGCGCCGCAGGATCTCGGGCGCGAAGCTCGGCACGCCGCGAAAGACGATGTCCTCGCCTTCCGTGAGCGTATCGCCGATGCGCAGGGTGCCGTGATTCGGAATGCCGACCACGTCGCCGGCCCAGGCCTCGTCGGCGATGGACCTGTCCTGGGCGAAGAAGAATTGCGGGGTGTTGAGGCTGATCGGTTTTCCCGTGCGCACGAGCTTGGCCTTCATGCCCCGGGTGAGCTTGCCCGAGCAGATGCGCAGGAAGGCGATGCGGTCCCGGTGGTTCGGGTCCATATTGGCCTGGATCTTGAAGACGAAGCCCGTCATCCGGCCCTCGTCCGCCTCCACCTGCCGCTTGTCGGCCTCCTGCCCGCGCGGCGGCGGCGCATGAGCGCCCATGGCGTCGATGAGGTCGCGCACGCCGAAATTCCGCAGAGCGCTGCCGAAGAAGACCGGGGTCAGGTGTCCCTCGCGAAAGGAGGCAAGGTCGAAGGGCTTGCAGGCCTCCCGCGCCAGAGCGACCTCCTCGCGCCACGCGTCGACCTCGTGGGAGGGCAGGAGGCTGTCGATGAGCCCGTCCTCGGGACCGGAGACCGGGGTCGGCTCGTCGTCCGTGTCGATGCGCCGGATCTGGTTGCGCGCCAGGTCGTAGGTCCCGGCAAAGCTCTTGCCACGGCCCACGGGCCAGTTCACGGGCGCCGTGTCGAGGGCAAGCGTCTTCTCGATCTCGTCCAGGAGATCGAAGGGATCCCGCGTCTCGCGGTCGAGCTTGTTGATGAAGGTGACGATCGGGATGTCCCGCATGCGGCACACCTCGAAGAGCTTGCGCGTGCGCGCCTCGATGCCCTTCGCGGCGTCGATCACCATGATGGCGGAGTCCACCGCCGTGAGGGTGCGGTAGGTGTCCTCCGAGAAGTCCTCGTGGCCAGGGGTGTCGAGGAGGTTGAAGACGCAGCCGCCGTACTCGAAGGTCATGACCGACGTGACCACCGAGATGCCGCGCTCCTTCTCGATCCCCATCCAGTCCGAGCGCGTCGAGACGCGGTTCTTCTTCGCCTTCACCTCGCCGGCGAGCTGGATCGCTCCCCCGAACAGCAGAAGCTTTTCGGTGAGCGTGGTCTTGCCGGCATCCGGGTGGGAGATGATGGCAAAGGTTCGGCGGCGGCTCACGGGAGCCGAGGGTTCGGTCATGGTCACGGTTCGGTCGAGCCAGGAAAAACGGGCGCGGTCAGAACGCCGCATGGGCGGGCTCTTAACGCCGCCCGGTTCTCAGACCATATTGGGTTCACCGTCAACAAACGAAAGGAGGTGATCCAGTGTCTCATTGTCATAAGCCGTGGTCCCCGGTTTCCACGACCTGGATCTCTGCCTCTGGAGAGATCCGCGCCTGATAAGGGCGCCGTGCGGTCGGCGTGAGCCGGACCGCGGACCGACAATGGAAAGGCCGCCCTCTCGGGCGGCCTTTCTTGTTCTGAAGCCCGTCAGCCGTCCCACGACCGGGACGAGAAGATGAAGCGTCCGGGCTCGCTCGCCAGGCCGGAGAGGCCGAGGAGGGCCGGCTCCGGGTGCACGACCACCGAGACCGGCACCGCCCGCGCCCACGCCTCATGGGGAGCCTTGCGGTCGAAAGCCTCCCGTAGGGCGCCGCCCTGCAGGATGTCGACCATGCGGGGCGCGATCCCGCCGGCGATGAACACGCCCCCCCTCGCCTCGAAGGCGAGAGCGAGATCCCCGGCGAACCGGCCGAGAAGGCGGGCGAAGAGGGTCAGCGCCTCGACCGCCACCGGCAGCCCCTCGCGCCCGGATTCGAGAATTTGGTGCGGTCCCGCGAAGGCCACGGGCTCGCCTCGCAGGCGAGCGAGGGCCGTTGCGAGGCGAAGGAGGCCCGGCCCCGAGAGGAGCGCCTCCCCGCTGATCCGGCCGAGAACCGGTTCGATGTGGGGCCACAGGGCCAGTTCCTCGCCTCCGACCGGACCGAGCTCCATGTGACCGGCCTCCGTCGCCAGAACGGCGAAGCGGCCTTCCACGGGCGCGAGAGCGCCCGCCCCGAGGCCGGTTCCGGGGCCGATGACGAGGCGGGCCCCGGAACCGCCGAAGCCCGCCTCGCCCACGGGAGCAAGATCCCCGCGGGAGGCGTCGAGCAGGGCCGCCGAAGCTGCGACCGGGGTGTAGTCGTTGACGAGGGTGACGCGCTCGAGCCCGAAGGCAAGCCCGATTTCGGCGGCATCCACCGTCCAGGCCGCGTTCGTGAGGGTGACGGCGGTCGTGTCCACCCGGTTCGCGACCGCGATCATCCCGGAGCGGGGGGCCGGGCCGTCATAGGCGGCCAGCGCCGCGCGGATCGCCTCGACGGGCGTGGGCGCGGCGGCGGTGAGCATCCTGGGCAGGAGCGTATAGGGAGCGCCGGGCGACGGCAGGACCGCGAACCGCGCGTTGGTGCCGCCGATATCGCCGATCAGAACGGGAAACGCGAACATGGGCCGGAGCCATCCTTCTCTGCTTCAGGGCGCAGGGCGGATCCATGCCCTATTCCCGGCGGTCCGTGAAGCCGGCCGCCGCTCACGCGGCCTCGAGCGGCATCGGCTCGCCCGACGCCCATGCGCGCAGGGCCTCCCGGACCGCCGCCGGCGTGGCGAGCCGCGCCCCCGCGATGGTGTCGCCCCCACCCACGCGGACCGAGACGCCGCCGCGGGCATTCACGACCTCGAAGCCGTGCTCGTCCGTCAGATCGTCGCCGATGAAGAGCGGACGCCTTCCGCGATAGGGCTCGGCTTCGAGAAAGGCTTCGATCACGCGGCCTTTGCCGGATGCTGCGGGCAGGATTTCGGCGACCGCCTTGCCGAACTGGATCCGGTAGGCCGGGCCGAGCCGCTCCGCGATGGACCGTGCCAAGCCTTCCGCGAAGGCGGCCCGGTCCGGTGCGAGCCGCCAGTGAAGCGCCACCGAGCAACCCTTGTCCTCGACGATGAGGCGAGGATCGGCTTCGACCCCTCGTTTCAGGTCCGCAATCTCGCGCTGGAGGGCGGGATGGTCCTCGGGCCGGCAGGGATGGAGCGTACCGGAGAGACGGCGCTCGATGCCGTGAAGGCCAGCCGCATCGAGGCGCGCCGGCGCGAGGCGCTCGTCCAGGAAAGCGATGGGCCGGCCGCTTACGAGGGCGAGGGCGCCCCCGAGCCGGTCGTTCAGGCGGGTGAGAAGGCCCGGCAGTGCAGGCTCGACCACCACGGCATCGGGCCGCTCGACGATCTCGACGAGGGTGCCGTCGAAGTCGAGGAAGAGCGACCATTGGTGTCCTTCAACCTGGAGGCCGGTGCCGTCCGCCATCTCACCCCTGCCCGGCTGCCGCCGAAATGCCACGCTTCCTATAAGTCACGAGGAGCGGTGAAGGTTGCGCGCTGGAAGGCGCCCGCGCAACCGCGTTCCGGGTAAGGTTTTCGTAAACCGTCATGGTTAATCCGCGAACATTGTCGTTCACCGGACTTTTGCCATGAGCCCTCCCCCGAAAGAGCCCACATCCCGCAAGCGTGCCTCCACTCGCGCCCGGGCCGGCGATACCGCCGGCCACGCTCCTGCAGGCGCGGCGGACACCGCCGAACCGGCGGCCCCGGTTCAGACCCTGACCGATCCTGCCGCCAACGCGGCCCTGGCGCTCGCGATCAGCAGCGCGAAGCGGCTCGCGCCGCCGGCCCTGACGCCAACGCCAGAGGCGGCGCCGGCGACCGCGCCGCCGACCGACGATAAGGCTTCCGAGGGTGAGGCGCAGAAAGCTGTCGTAAGCCGGCGACCCTTCCGCCTGCAGCACGCGGCCCTCGCCGCCGTCGCCCTGGTCTCGCTCAACATCGGCTGGGCAGGCGGTTTCGCCTTCTCGGGCGCACGGGAGATCAACGTCGTCTCGCCCGATCCGGCGCGCGAGAGCCAAACCGAACTGGGAGCCCTGAAGGCTGCGGTCGAGAGCCTGCAGGAGACCGTGAAAGCGGCTCGGGCCGAGGCCGAGCAGGGCCGCGCGCAGGTGCTCGGCCAGCTCGACAAGCTGCCCCTCGAGGCCGCCGCGGACCTGGTCCGCCTCGGCGCACAGATCAAGGAGGCCGGTTTGGACGGCCTCCCCGACCGGCTCGAGCGGATCGAACGGCACCTCGCGGGAGGAGCCAAGCCCTCAGCAGCGGCCGAAGCCCCGGCTCCGCAACCCGCACCGGCCGCCGCTGCCGCGCCGCCCGCCGCCGTGACCCCGGTTTCGGTGACGCCGGCGCCGGTCTCGGAGGCGAAAGCGGCCCCGAAGGACGCCCCCGTCGAGGGCTGGGTGCTGCACGAGGTCTATGACGGCGTCGCCCTCATCGAGAGCCGCAACCGTCGTCTTCTGGAGGTTGTGCCCGGCGAGACGGTTCCGGGCGTCGGCCGCGTCGAGGCTATCGAACGCCGCGGCAAGCGCTGGGTGGTCGTGACGGCGAAGGGCGTCATCTCGACGGTTCGCTGATCGAGATTGCGGCGCATGAGGCGTGGGGCGTTGCGGCGCCCCTCGCCTCAGCGTGGGACGATAGCGCGAAGGCCGTAGACCAGCAGCGTGAAGGTGACGAGGCTCCCGGCATAGATGGCCACGAACCAGGCCCACCGCCGGGCGCGGCTGGAAGGTTGCGGCTCCATCAATGATAGCCGCTCGACTGCACGTCCTCCGCGACCTTGCCGCGGAACACGTAGTAGGCATAGGCCGTGTAGATGAACGTGAGCGGCATCACCACCGAGTACCCGACGAGGGCGAAGATCTGGGAGTCCGGCGTATTGGAGGCCTGCCAGATCGTGTAGGTGGGCGGGATGATGAACGGAAAGAGGCTCACCCCGAGGCCGAGGAAGCCGAGGAGGAAGAGCACGATCGACAGCACGAAGGGCTTGTAGCGCCCCTCGTTGGTGATGGACCGGTAGATCCCGAAGGCGGTGAGCCCCGTCAGGATCGGCACGGGCGACAGGAAGGCGATGTTGGGCCAGCTCAGCCAACGTTCCTCGATGCGAAGCTGGAGGAACGGCACCCAGAGGCTGACGACGGCCATCATGACGATGGTGCCGGCAAGGAACTGCAGGGCCTTGCGGCGCGCCCACACCTCGAGTTCGCCGGTAGTCTTCATCACGCACCAGGTGGCGCCGAGAAGCCCGTAGCCCATCACGAGGCCGACGCCCGTCGCGAGGCTGAAAGGCGTCAGCCAATCCCAGGTGCCGCCCGCAAATTGCCGGCCCTCTACCTTGAAGCCCTGCACGAAGGCGCCGAGAACCATGCCCTGCGCGAAGGTGGCGAGGAGCGATCCGTAGTGAAAGGCATAGTCCCACACGCGCTTCGACGTGTCGGCCTTGAAGCGGAACTCGAAGGCGACGCCGCGGAACACGAGGGCGATCAGCATGATCAGCAACGGCATGTAAAGCGCCGGCAGCAGGATTGCGTAGGCGAGATAGAAGACCGCGAGGAGCCCGCCGCCGCCGAGGATGAGCCACGTCTCGTTCCCGTCCCAGATGGGCGCCACCGACAGCATCATACGGTCGCGCCAGTTCTCGGAGCGGGCGGCAGTGAAGAGGATTCCGACCCCAAGATCGAACCCGTCGGCCACCACGTACATGGCGACCGCGATGGCGAGGAGCACGGCCCAGACGAGGGGAAGCCAGAATGCCGGTCCCTCGGCTCCCGGCGGTGCGAAGGCGGTGATGAATTCGAACATCGCCGCCTCTATTCCGCAGGCTGCGGGCGAGCGTTCCCGCCCCGGTCGAGGGAGTCGTCAGGGTACGACAGGGGCCGCTTGGGCTTTTTGTCGAGACGGTCGTCGAAGTCCTTGCCGCGCAGGGCCTCCTCGATGGGTTCGGGCCCCTTGCGCAGGAGCTTGGCGAGGTAATAGCTGCCGAAGCCGAACACGATCGAATAGGCGACGAAGAACGAGATGAGCGAGATCGTCACCGCCTGCGCGGAGACGGGCGAAACCGCATCCGCGGTCCGCAACTGACCATAGACGACCCAGGGCTGGCGTCCGATCTCCGCCGTGAACCAACCGAAGAGCACCGCGCCGAAGCCGGAGGGCGTCATCAGCATGGTGGCGCGCAGGAACAACCGGTTGGTGAAGAGCGTGCCCTTCCAGCGCAGGTAAAGGCTCCAGGCTCCGAGCGCCAGCATCAGCAATCCGATGCCGACCATGATGCGGAAGGAGAAGAACACGGGCCAGATCGGCGGGCGCTGATCGCGCGGCACGTCCTTGAGGCCCGGCACGACGCCGTCATAGGCATGGGTGAGGATGTAGCTGCCGATCTTCGGGATCGCGATCTCGTAATGGTTCGTCTCGTTCTCCTCGTCGGGGATCGCGAAGAGGCGCAGGGGCATGTTGGCCTGCCGCTCCCAGTTGCCCTCCATGGCGGCGAGCTTCGTCGGCTGATACTTCAGCACGCCGAGGCCGTGGAGGTCGCCGAGCAGGATCTGGATGGGCGCGCAGATCGCCGCGAACCAGAGGGCCATCGACATGGAGCGCCGCGCGCCCCGCACCTTCTCGGGCGGCTCCTCCCGCGCGCGCAGGATCATCCACGCCGACATGCCGGCCACCGCGAAGGCCGTCGTGAGATAGCAGCCCATCACCATGTGGGCGTAGCGCAGCGGGAAGGACGGATTGAAGATGATGGCGAACCAGTCGTCCGGCACCGCGACGCCGTTCTCGATGCGAAAGCCCGCCGGCGTCTGCATCCAGGAATTGGCGGACAGGATCCAGAACGCGGAGGTGAGCGTGCCGAGCGCCACCATGCAGGTGGCGAAGAAGTGAAGCTTGTTGCCCACCCGCTCCCAGCCGAACAGCATGATGCCGAGGAAGGCCGCTTCGAGGAAGAAGGCGGTGATCACCTCGTACTGGATGATCGGCCCCAGCACGTTGCCGGTGAACTCCGCGTAGCGCGACCAGTTCGTGCCGAACTGGAAGCTCATCACGATGCCCGAAACGACGCCGAGGCCGAATGACACCGCGAAGATCTTGGCCCAGAAGCGGAAGAGGTTGCGATAGAGCTGGTCGCCTGTTCTGAGCCACTGGAACTCGAGCGCCGCGAGCCAGCTCGCGAGACCGATGGTGAAGGCCGGGAAGATGATGTGGAAGGCGACCGTGAAGGCGAACTGGATGCGGGACAGGATCAGGGCATCGAGTTCCATCATCGCTCTCCGGACGGGGGCCTCGATGCGGGTTGTAGGGCGTCAGAGCGCGCCTTCGAGCCCGATCAGGCGGGTGCTCTTGCCGCATGGCTTCGCGGTCTTGCGGTCCCGCGAGGCCTCATGCCGGTGCTCAGACGCGACAAGGCCTCGAGCTCGACGGGGTCGTGGCTGCAGAACACCCGAACGCCCGCCCGCGGGTCGTTGGCGAGTTCCCACACCCGCTCCTTGTTGTGCACCCGCTGATCGCGATCCGTTTCCATCAGTTGCTGATAGAAGGCGAGGCCCGGCGTGGAGCGGGGCTCGGGATCCATCTCGTGCCGATGGAAATAGGCATCCGCCGCGTTGAAGAGCCAGCCGTCCGGCGTGTCGACGGCGACGCCCGCATGGCCCGGGGTGTGGCCGGGCAGCGGGACCATGAGAATCTCGGGCGGCAGACCCTTGAGGTCGCGCACGGCCTCGAAGCCGAACCAGCGCTCCCCGCCCTCGTGGTAGAACTCCCAGTGGCGAACCTCATCCCATTGCTCCGGTCGGTACCGCCGGCGGCCGATGAAACCCTGCCGCGCCCGCGCGGCCTCCGCCTCGGCCTGCAGCACGTGGACGCGCGCGTTCGGAAAGTCCTCGAGGCCGCCGGCATGATCGAAATCGAGGTGGGTGACGAGGATGTGGCGCACGTCCCGTGGATCGAAGCCGCGCGACCGGACCTGCTCGATGGCCGAGTGGCTGCGGTCGAACTTGATGCGGTTCACGTGGATGAAGAGGGGGCTCAGGCGCTCGTAGGGCCGCTCCATGTCCCGAGCGCCGAAACCCGTATCGACGAGGACGAGGCCGCTCTCGGACTCAACGAGGAGGCAGTGGCACACGAGCTGCGCGGTCGCCCCGCGGCTCACTCCATCCCACAGGCGCCCGCCCACGGGACACATGCAGCCGCAATTGAGATGGTGAACGCGCATGGGGAGCCTCCGCTTCGCCTCGGGCCGCTAACGCTCGGCCGGGGCATGGGGTTCACCGAACCGCTTCACCGCCGATGACTTTGGCCGGCGCCGAGCCGAGGACGTCCCCAAGCTTCAAGGGCGCGCCTCGGCGAGCGCCGCTCGGGCGGTGCGGCGGCGCTTCGGCTTCTCCTCCTCGAGCTCGCGGTTGAGGCGCGCTTCGAGGAGGGTCAGTACGGCCGCCTCCTCAGGCTTCAGGCCGGCGAGGTTCTCGCGCAGCTCGGCCTCGATCTCGTCGCGGATCTCCAGCATCAACCCGCCTTCGAGGTAGCAAGTGAACACCTCCGGGTGGACGTAGCACTTGCGGCAGATCGTCGGCGTGTTGCCGAGGCGAGCGGAGACACGCTCGATGGCGGCGCGCACGTTCTTCTTGGCCTTCGCCTCCGTGTCGAAGGTTTCGAACTCGGCGAGCGCCAGGGCGGCCAGCACGGTTCCGGCCCAGGTGCGGAAGTCCTTCGCGGTGATGTCCTGGCCGGTGATTTCTTTGAGATATGCGTTCACGTCGGCCGAGGTGACGGAGAGCTGTTCGCCGGTCTCGCCGATATACTGGAAGAGGTCCTGTCCCGGCAGCTCCTGGCAGGCCTTCACGATCTTCGCCACCCGGCGATCCTTGACCTGGAGCCGCCACGTCTTGCCGCTCTTGCCCTTGAACTGGAAGCGCAGATCCGCGCCTTCCACCTTCACGTGCGGGTCGCGCAGGGTCGTCAGGCCGTAGCTCTTGTTCTGCTTCGCGTAATCCGCGTTGCCCACCCGGATCAGGGTGTTCTCGAGGAGGTGCACCACGGTGGCGAGCACCTTCTCGCGCGGCAGGCCGGGCAGGCCCATGTGGCTGTCGATGGTCGCGCGGATGGCCGGCAGCGAGCGCGCGAACGCGATCATATGCTCGTACTTCGTGCTCTCGCGGACCTCCCGGAAAGCGGGATGATAGCGGTATTGCTTGCGCCCCTTGGCGTCGCGGCCCGTGGCCTGGATATGGCCGTTGGCGCGGGCGCAGATCCACACATCCGTATAGGCGGGCGGGATGGCGAGCTTGCGGATACGCTCCAGAGTCGCCTCGTCCTCCACCTTGCCGCCGCCGGGCTTTGTGTAGGCGAAGCCCTTGCCGGCCTTGCGGCGCCGGATGCCGGGCTCCTCGTCCGAGACGTAGACCAGTCCGGCCTGTTCGGCGGCGTCCCGGGGGTCGACGATGGTGTCCGTGGAGGGTGCGGCGTCGAGCAAGGGGGCCTCAGCGCGAAAGGAAACTGTGGAGGTCAACCGGAGCGCGACACCCCGGGTTCCGTGTGCGCCATCGCCGCGCCGCTCCGGGCACCGCGCAGCTTGAGCACCAGGATCGTACCGCTGAGCATGAGGCTCAGGATGTTGAAGATGATGATCGGCATGCTGCCGATCACGAAGCCGTAGACCGTCCAGAGCGTGAAGGCCGAGACGGTGACCACGTACATCTTCATCGAGATCGCCTCGGTGTTGCCCTCGCGCCAGGCCTTCAGCACCTGGGGAACGAAGCTCGATGTGGACAGGATACCGGCCACGGTGCCCAAGATCGTCGGTAGCCAACCCTCCATCGTCATCTCCACACCGGCCGCGGGCAGGGAACGGGGCGCGGGGCGCTGAGGTTCCCACACCGCCCCTGGGCCGCTAAGAAGCCGCATGCTCCGGACCGCCCCGTGACCGACATTGCCTCCTCCCTCCAGGGCCGCAGGCTCGCCTTCGTGGTGACGGAGGACTGGTTCTTTGCGTCCCACTTCCTGCCTATGGCCCGGGCCGCCGTCGCGGCGGGCCTCGCCGTGACGGTGATCACGCGGGTTCGCGCCCACCGCCCGGCCATCGAGGCGACCGGCGCCAAGGTGGTGGCCCTTGAAGCCGAGCGGCGCAGCCTCAACCCGATGCGGGCCGGCTATGCGGCGGGGCAGTTGGCAGCAATTCTGAAGGAGGAGCGCGCGGACCTCGTCCATTGCATCGCCCTTCGGTCCATTCTGGTCGGGGGCTTTGCGGCCGCTCTGGCGGGCATCTCCCGGCGCATCTACGCCCTCACGGGGCTCGGCTTTCTCGGCGCGCGAACGGACCTCACCGGCCGGCTCGCCCAGCGGGCGATCAGGACCCTGGTCCGGGGCCTCGAAACCCGGCAGACCCGCTACCTGTTCGAGAACCTGGACGACCCGCGGCTCCTCGGGCTCGAGCCCTCCGAGCCCCGGGTGACCATCGTCGGCGGCGCGGGGGTCGATCCCGACGCGCTCCGGCCGGCGCCCCTACCGACCCAGCCGCCGCTCAAGGTCGCGGTGGTCGCACGCATGCTCTGGTCGAAGGGAGTCGACACCACCGTCGAGGCGGTTCGCCTCGCCAGGGCCGGCGGTGCCTCGGTGGAGCTGTCGCTCTACGGCTCCCCGGATCCCTCGAATCCCAAGGCGGTCCCCGAGGCGACCCTGCGGGAATGGAGCCGCGAGCCCGGCATCGCGTGGCACGGCCCGACGGGCGATCCGTCTTCCGTCTGGCGCGAGCACCATGTGTGCTGCCTGGCGTCCCGCGGCGGCGAGGGCCTGCCGCGCACACTGCTGGAAGGGGCGGCCTGCGGACGCGCCTTGGTGACCACCGACGTGCCGGGCTGCCGCGCCCTCGTGCGGGACGGGATCGAGGGCCGCCTAGTGCCGCCGGACGATCCCGCGGCCCTCGCGGACGCGTTCGCGGCCCTGAGTCGCGACCCCGCCGCAGTTGCCCGCATGGGCGCCGCTGCCCGAGCGCGGGTGCTCGGCGGCTTCACGGAGTCGGACGTGATGGCGGCCGTTCAGACGCTCTACCGTCAAGCCCTCGCATGATCGCGGATGCGGCGGCATTCATCCGGGCCGAGACCCGGCTGCGGCCGGTGCCCCATGCGCCCGAGATCCGCCTCCACGTGGCGGACGAGGCGACGGAGCTCTGGCAGCGCACCGAGGAGGAACTCGGCGAGATGGGCCTCGCACCGCCGTTCTGGGCCTTCGCCTGGGCGGGCGGGCAGGCGCTCGCCCGCTACATCCTCGATCACCCCGAAACCGTCGCGGGGCGCCGGGTGCTCGACTTCGCCTCAGGCTCGGGGCTCGTGGCGATCGCCGCCATGCGGGCCGGCGCCGCCGAGACCACGGCCTGCGACATCGATCCCTTCGCCATCGCGGCCATGGGCCTCAACGCGGCGGAGAACGGCGTCGTGATCCGAGCGACCTCAGCCGACCTCCTGGGAGCCGACGAGGGCTGGGACGCCGTGCTCGCCGGGGACATCTGCTACGAGCGCGATCTGGCCGAGCGCGTGATCGCCTGGCTCGGCTCCTTGAGCCGGCGCGGCGCGACGGTGCTGATCGGGGATCCGGGGCGGAGCTATCTGCCTCGCGAGCGGCTCGAGGAGATTGCCACCTATCAGGTGCCCGTGACGCGGGCGCTGGAGGACTCCGAGATCAAGCGCTCGAGCGTCTGGCGCTTCAGGCCCTAAAAGAGGGCCTGGCGCAGGTCGAGGGTGCCGGCGACGCCGATCTCGTCGTAATGCGCCTTCAGCCAGGCCCGCGCGGTCTCGCGTCCCGCATCGCGCAATTGCAGGAAGAAGTCCCATTCGGCGTTGAGGCGCGAGGAGGCCTCGTAATCGTCGAGCACGCCGCTCGCGTCGATGCGGTGCATGAGCACCCTCTTGTACTCGTCCCGGGAGAGCTTGCCCTGCTCGACGAGGCGGCTCACGAACTCCACCACCCGCAATTCGTTGAGCAGGGGACCGTTGAAGGTGATCTCGTTGAGCCGGTTGCGGATGTCCTGCGCCGTGCGGGGCGTCTCCCGGCGCTCGAGCGGGTTGATCTGCACGAGGATCACGTCGTCCGTTTCGGCCTCGTAGAAGAGCGGGAAAAGGGCCGGATTGCCCATGTAGCCGCCGTCCCAATAGGGCACACCGTCGATCTCGACCGCCTGGAACACGGTCGGCAGGCAGGCCGAGGCCATGAGATGGTCGGCCGTGAGGTCGGGGCCCCGGAACACCGCGATCTTGCCGGTCCACACATTCGTCGCAGTGATAAAGAGCTTGAGGCCGGTGCAGGCGCGCACCCGCTCGAAATCGATCAGTTCCTCGATGGCGTCGCGGAGCGGGTTGATGTTGAGCGGGTTGGTTTCGTAGGGGCTGAAGGAGCGGGCCAGCAGGTCCGTCCAGGCCGCGCTCGTCCATTGGCCCAGGACGTGGCCGAGGAGGCTGCGCTGCACGGCCGAGAGGCCGCCGTCGAGGCTCGCGCGCCGCCAGAAGGCTTCGAGGTGCTCGCGGGCGCCCTCGGCGCCGCCCTCCAGGAATCCCTCGGCCATGACGACCGCGTTCATGGCCCCGGCGCTCGCGCCGGTGATCGCCTCGATGGCGAGACGCCCGTCGTCCAAGAGGGCGTCGAGCACGCCCCACGTGAACGCGCCGTGCGCTCCGCCGCCCTGGAGGGCGAGGGAGACCGCCTTCTCGGCCCGCTTGCCTGCAAGGCCGGGCAGCTTGGTGCCCCGAGGCGCGCGCCCGCTCATGCCGCCGTCCAGCCGCCATCCATGGCGAGGTTGGCGCCGGTGATCTGGCTCGCCGCGTCGCCCGCCAGGAAGACGGCGAGCGCCGCCACCTGATCGACCGTCACGAACTGCTTCGTGGGCTGGGCTTGGAGCAGCACGTCGTTGATCACCTGCTCCTTGGTGAGCCCGCGGGCCTTCATGGTGTCGGGAATCTGGCGCTCCACGAGGGGCGTCCACACGTAGCCGGGGCTGATGCAGTTCACCGTGATGCCGTGCTGGGCGACCTCGAGGGCGACCGCTTTCGTGAAGCCCGCGACCCCGTGCTTGGCCGCCACGTAGGCCGACTTGAAGGGCGACGCGACGAGGGAGTGGGCGGAAGCCGTGTTGATGATCCGTCCCCATCCCCGCGCCTTCATGCCGGGCACCGCGGCGCGGGTGGCATGGAACGCGGCGGAGAGATTGATGGCGAGGATCGCGTTCCACTTCTCGACCGGGAAGTCCTCGACCGGCGAGACGTGCTGGATGCCCGCGTTGTTGACGAGAACGTCGACGGAGCCGAGGGCGCTCTCGGCCTCGCGGATCATGGCTTCGATCTCGTCGCCCTTCGACATGTCGGCGCCGGAATAGAGCGCCCGGACCCCGAACTCGCCCTCGATGGCGGCCCGGGTGCGCTCGATCTCGGCCGCGTCGCCGAACCCGTTGATGACGACGTGGACGCCCTCCTTGGCGAAGGCGCGGGCGATGGCAAGCCCGATGCCGCTGGTGGACCCGGTCACGACGGCGGCTTTGGCGTGCAGGCTCATGAGCAACTCCCCGATTGGCGGTGCCTCCTCTAGCCGCCCCGGCCCGCCAAGTCATGTGCCGGACCGCACCTGCGGGATCCGGACCGGGGCCTGGGACGACGGAAGGATGATGGATTCGGGGGCGGCGCTTCGGTATTGAGGGGGCGAAACAAAGGGTCTCGACCGCTTGGACGAGGGAGCGCACGGGTGGCGGAGGCGGCGGAGCACGATCACAACCACGGGAGCGGCTGCTCCCACGTGACCCAGCAGGCCGAGCGGGCGGGCCAGGCCATGGCGGACGCGGAAACCGCGTGCCGGGCCAGGGGCGTGCGGCTCACGCCGATTCGGCGCCGCGTGCTCGAAGCCCTCTATGCCACTCACAAGCCCCTCGGCGCCTACGACCTCGCGGAGCTTCTCGGCCCGAAGGGCCGGCGGCTCGCCCCCATCACGGTCTACCGCGCCCTCGACTTCCTGATGGAGCAGGGGCTCGTGCACCGTCTCGCGAGCCGGAACGCCTATGTGGCCTGCCCCAAAGCGCACGAAGGCGGCGAGGCGGTCGCATTCCTCATCTGCGAGACCTGCGGCGGCGTCGACGAACTGACCTCGCCGGAACTGTCCAGCACCCTGCAGGGGCTGCTCGGCCGGGAGGGCTTCGCGCCGAACGGCAAGGTCCTCGAGATCACCGGCCATTGCTCCCACTGCCACTGACCCGCCGGTTGAGGGATGACACCAGGGCGCTTGACGGGCGGGCCGCGTGGTCTCAGCTAAGGGCCGGCGGCCCTCGGCTGCCGGACCCCGACGCCTGGACCCGCCCATGACCGTACTTGCCCTTCCCCCCGACAGCCCCGCCGGCCCCCTGCCCCGGCACCGGACCGTAGGCGTCCGGGTGGGGGACGTGACCGTCGGCGGCGGCGCACCCGTCGTCGTCCAGTCCATGACGAACACCGACACGGCCGACGTGGACGCCACAGTGGCGCAGGTGGCGGCGCTCGCCCGGGCGGGGTCCGAGATCGTGCGCATCACCGTCGACCGGAACGAGGCGGCTGCCGCTGTCCCGCGGATCCGGGAGCGTCTCGACCGGCTCGGGGTCACCGTGCCGCTGGTCGGCGACTTCCACTATATCGGCCACCAACTCCTCGCCGACCATCCGGGCTGCGCGGAGGCCCTCGCCAAATACCGCATCAACCCCGGCAATGTGGGCTTCAAGGACAAGAAGGATCGGCAGTTCTCCGCCATCGTCGAGATGGCGATCCGCTACGACAAGGCGGTGCGCATCGGCGCCAACTGGGGCTCCCTCGACCAGGACCTGCTGACCCACCTTATGGACGAGAACGCCCGTCAGGCGCGGCCGCTCGAGGCCCGCGCCATCACCCGCGAGGCGATGGTGCAGTCCGCCCTCCTCTCCGCCGCGCGGGCGGAGGAGATCGGGCTTCCCCGGAACCGCATCGTCCTCTCCGCCAAGGTCTCGGCGGTGCAGGACCTCATCGCCGTCTACCGGGAGCTCGCCCGGCGCTCGGACTACGCCATCCACCTCGGGCTGACCGAAGCCGGCATGGGATCGAAAGGCATCGTCGCCTCTTCGGCGGCCCTCGGCATCCTCCTGCAGGAGGGGATCGGCGACACGATCCGGTTCTCGCTCACGCCGGAGCCCGGCGGCGACCGGACGCTCGAGGTGAAGGCCGCGCAGGAGCTCCTGCAGACCATGGGCTTTCGCACCTTCGTGCCCCTCGTCGCCGCCTGCCCGGGCTGCGGCCGCACCACCTCGACCGTGTTCCAGGAGCTGGCCCGCGACATCCAGAGCTGGATCTCCACGTCGATGCCCGAATGGAAGCAGACCTATCCGGGCGTCGAGACGCTCAATGTGGCGGTGATGGGCTGCATCGTGAACGGGCCGGGCGAGTCCAAGCACGCCGATATCGGAATCTCGCTCCCGGGCACCGGGGAGCAGCCGGCCGCCCCCGTCTTCGTCGACGGCCGCAAGGCCGTGACCCTGAGGGGGCCCGGCATCGCCCAGGAGTTCCAGAAGCTCGTGCTCGACTACATCGAGCGGCGCTTCGGCCAGCCGGGCCGCGATGCCGCCGAGTAACCGCAAGGTCGCGCCCCGGGGCAGCCCGGGAACTCGGCCGCAGATTCCGTTTTAAGCTTGGGCGCGATGTGGTAGAGAGCCGCCGCGTCGGCAAGAACGGCCGCCGCGTTCCTGGAGAAGGTCGCCTTTTTGGCTCCGAAGAGCGTTTCCGGTGAGGGCCGAGCCTCCGACGCGACCTGCGAAGAACCGAACACCATGGTAGACACTCCCGCCGCTGCCCCAGGGCACGCCCAATCCGCCGCCCCGAGCGCGTCGGCGCTCCCGGAAGCGCACCACAAGGTGAGCTTCTGGACGCTGGCGCTCGGGGCGGTGGGCGTCGTCTACGGGGATATCGGCACGAGCCCGCTCTACGCCATGCGCGAGACCATCGTGGCGGCCACGGGCGGCCATGGGGGTCAGGCCTCCGCTCCCCTCACTCGGGAGATCGTGATCGGCATCCTCTCGCTCCTCCTCTGGGCGCTCATCCTCACCGTCACGGTCAAATACGTCTTCCTGCTGCTGCGGGCGGACAACAAGGGCGAGGGCGGCTCCCTCACCCTCGTGGCCCTCGCCCAGCGGGCGCTCGGCCGCCGCTCCTATCCGGTTCTCTTCATGGGAATGTGCGGCGCCGCTCTGTTCTACGGCGATGCGGCGATCACGCCGGCGATCTCGGTTCTCTCGGCGGTGGAAGGCCTCAAGCTCGTGACGCCAGCCTTCGAGAGCTACGTCCTGCCCATCGCGGTCACGATCCTCGTCGCGCTCTTCGCGGTGCAGAGCCGCGGCACCGGCAAGGTCGCGAGCTTCTTCGGGCCGATCACCCTGACCTGGTTCATCACCATGGCGGGGCTCGGCCTCTTGCACATCGCGGACGATTGGGGCGTCTTCCTCGCCTTCAACCCGTATTACGGCGTGTCCTTCCTGTTCGCTCACCCCCCGATCGCCTTCGCGGTTCTGGGGAGCGTCTGCCTTGCGGTGACAGGAGCGGAGGCGCTCTATGCGGATCTCGGCCATTTCGGGCGAAAGCCCATCCGCGTCGCCTGGGGCGCCGTCGTCTTCCCGGCCCTGACCCTCAACTATCTCGGCCAGGGCGCGCTCCTCTTGTCCAATCCGGAAACAGTCGAGAACCCGTTCTACCTCTTGGCGCCGGGCTGGTTCCTCCTGCCCCTCGTGATCCTGGCGACGCTCGCCACCATCGTGGCGAGCCAGGCCGTGATCACGGGCGCGTTCTCGCTCACGAGCCAGGCGGTCCAGCTCGGCCTCCTGCCGCGGCTCGAGGTGCGCTTCACCTCGGAGACGCACCAGGGCCAGATCTACCTGCCGCGGGTAAACTGGCTGCTGCTCCTCGCGGTCGTCACCCTCGTGATGCTGTTCGGCTCGTCGAGCAGCCTCGCCAGCGCCTACGGCATCGCGGTGTTCGGCACGATGGTGGTGACGACGCTCCTCGCCTGCGTGGTGATGAGCCGCGCCTGGGGCTGGGGCCCGCTGAAGACCGGGCTCGTGATGGTGCCGCTTCTCGCCATCGACCTCACCTTCCTGTCGTCCAACCTGCTCAAAGTTTTCGACGGCGGCTACGTGCCCCTGATGATCGCCCTGGCGCTGCTCATCGTGATGATCACCTGGGTGCGCGGCACACGCATCCTGATCGAGAAGACCCGCAAGACGGACGTGCCGCTGGTGGAGCTCGTCGGCATGCTCAGCAAGAGCCCGCCGCACCGGGTGAAGGGCACCGCCGTGTTCCTGACGAGCGACCCCGAAACCGCTCCCGCCGCGCTCCTGCACAACCTGAAGCACAACAAGGTGCTGCACGAGAAGAACGCCATCCTCACCATCAAGAACGTCGAGTATCCGCGGCTCAACGACGAGGACCGGGTGCGGATCGACCACGTCGGCGACAGCTTCTGGCGCGTCGAGATGTCCTACGGCTACATGGAAACGCCCAACATCCCGCGCGGCCTTGCGATCCTCCGGCGCCAGGGCTTCAAATTCGACATCATGGCGACCTCCTTCTTCCTGTCCCGCCGCTCGATCCGCCCCGCCGCCCAATCCGGCATGCCGCTCTGGCAGGATCGGGTGTTCATCTCGCTCGCAAAAACCGCGAGCGACGCCACGGACTTCTTCCAGATCCCGACCGGCCGGGTGGTGGAGGTCGGAACGCAGGTGACGGTCTGAGGTGACGCTGTCCCTTCTCGAGCCCGGACCCGCTCTGCTTGCGGGTTATGCGGCCGCACTCGACGCCGGCTGGTCCCCCAACACCACCCGCGACGTGTCGCGCGAACAGCTCGCCGCCCTGCGGGCCGATCCCGACGCCTTCCTGCGCGACCTCACCGATCCCGACGGCACCGTGACCCTCGCGGACGGAACGGTGATGCCCCGGCTGCCCTTCGCCCTTTTCTGGCTCAGCGACGGCGAGTTTTGCGGCAGCATCAACTTCCGGTTCCAGCGCGGCACGGAGAGCCTGCCGCCCACCTGCTCCGGGCATATCGGCTACAGCATCGTGCCCTGGAAGCGTCGGCGGGGCTACGCGACCGAGGCGCTGCGCCTCGTCCTGCCCGTTGCCCGCCGGGAGGGCTTCGCCCGGGTGTCGGTCACCTGCGATGCGGACAATCTCGGCTCGATCCGGGTCATCGAGGCGAACCGCGGCATCCTCACGGATCGCGCCCCGCACCCGGAACGTCCGGGCCAGGACAAGCTGACCTACTGGATCGCCCTCGACGGGTGACCAGCATACCGAATTTTCGCGGGTCCGCGGGACGCGAACACCTTACATCGAGCGCTCGACCGTGAACCGCACGGCCTCCCGAAGCCCGTCGGCCGCCGCGCCGAAGGGCGCAAGGGCCGCATCGGCCTCGTCCACGAGGCGCCGACATTCCGCGCGCGCGCCGTCGAGCCCGAGACGGTCCACAAGGGTGGCCTTGCCCTTGTCGAGATCCTTGCCGGTGCGCTTGCCCATAGCCTCCATGCTGGCCTCGCGGTCGAGGATGTCGTCGGCGATCTGAAAGGCGGCGCCGAGCGCCCGTCCGTAAGCGGCGAGCGAGCGCCGCCCGCCCGGGCCGGCGCGGCCGATGAGCGCGCCGGCCTCCACCGAGAACGCCAGGAGCGCGCCGGTCTTCATGACCTGCAATTGCCGGATCGCCGCCTCGTCGAGGGCGGACGTCCCGTAGCGGCCCTCGGCCGCAAGATCGAGCATCTGGCCGCCCACCATGCCGCCGAGCCCCGAGGCCCGGGCGAGCCCGAGCACGAGGTCGGCCCGCACGGCAGGATCCGGGTCCGTTTCGGGGTCGGCGAGAACCTCGAAGGCGAGCGTCTGCAGGGCGTCGCCGGCGAGAATGGCCGTCGCTTCGTCGAAGGCCCGGTGCACCGTGGGCCGGCCACGGCGCAGGTCGTCGTCGTCCATGGACGGCAGGTCGTCGTGGACGAGGGAATATCCGTGCAGCAGTTCGACCGCAGCGCCGGCCCTGATCGCTCCCGCCTGGGGGCCGTCGAGGAGGCGGGCCGTCTCCGCGACGAGAAAGGGCCGCAATCGCTTGCCACCGCCGAGCACGGCGTGGCGCATGGCGACCATGAGTCGGGGCGGCCGGGCGATCTCGCCGGGACGCGCCTCGTCTGATAGCAACCGGGAGAGCGTCGCTTCGATCTCGTGGGCAACCGTGGAGAGGCGCGCCGTGAAGGTGGGAGTGGCTGACATCGTGACGGGCGTGGGTTCGGAACAGGGAGCGGAGACCCTCGCGGGCGCTCCGGTGAGCCCGCCGGTCGACCAGACGGTTCTGGACGGAGCGCCGCCGCGGCAGCGGTTCTCCGCCGGGCGCCTGATCCGCCGCCTCGTCCAGGTCGGCCTCGGGCTCGTCTTCTTATGGGTGATGGCGGTCTTTTGGCTAGGCCTCGCCTACGTCGCGATCCCGCCGGTCTCGACTCTGATGCTCGCCCGAACCCTCACCCTCCGCCCGGTCGAGCGCGAGGCCTTGGCCTTGGAGGACATCTCCCCCCACTTGCCGCTTGCGGTGCTCACATCGGAGGACCAGCGCTTCTGCCTCCATAACGGCGTCGACTGGGACGCTCTCAGGCAGGTGGTGGAGGCCGCGGACGAGGACGGGCCCGTGCGGGGCGCCTCCACGATCCCGATGCAGACGGCCAAGAACCTCTTCCTGCTGCCGAGCCGGTCCTACATCCGCAAGGGGCTCGAACTGCCCGTGGCGCTCTACATCGATGCCGTCTGGTCGAAGCGCCGGATGATGGAGAACTACCTCAACATGGCGGAATGGGGCGAGGGCGTGTTCGGCGCCGAAGCCGCCGCCCAGCGCTATTTCAGGAAGCCCGCCAAGGCCCTCACCCGTCGGGAGGCGGCGCTCCTCGCGACGGCGCTGCCGAGCCCGTTCCGCCGCAATCCGGCCCGCCCCTCCGCCCGCCACCGGGCTCTCGCGGATCGCCTCGTCGCCCGCATGGAGGGAGCGGCTCCTTACGCCGACTGCCTCAAGTCGTGAGGGCGATAAGGGCTAGGCAAAGGCCGATGTCGGCTGTATAAGGCGCGCCTTCAACGAGATTGATGCGAAGTGGTCCCCGGCTCGAAGCGGGCGCTTCTGCTGACGACCGGAGAGTGAAATGGCTGTTCCAAAGCGAAAGACCTCGCCCTCGCGGCGCGGCATGCGTCGTTCCGCCGACGCCCTCAAGGCCCCGACCTATGTCGAGGACAAGGATTCCGGCGAGTTGCGCCGTCCGCATCACGTGGACCTGAAGACCGGCATGTACCGGGGCCGTCAGATCCTCAAGGTGAAGTCCGACGCCTGATCGGCGCCAGACCCGCAGAACCGCTCAAACCGGCGCCGCAAGCGCCGGTTTTTTGTTGGGTCAAAGAAGGCGCTCGAACCCTGCGGCCGACACGGCAGGCGCCGCGCCATAGCAGGCGGCGGCCTCCCCGGGAGCGGCCCGGCGCCGGGCGCGGTAGGCCGGCACGTCGCTCGCGCAGGCGATGAGCTGGGTCACATAGGCGGCGAGCGGGCGCGGGACCGAGGTTGGGCCAGCCCGGCCCCGGTCGAGGGGCACGAGAGCGCCGGGGCTCGCGATGTCGTGTGCGTCCTGCACTGGGGATGGCCCGCCGCTCTGGGGAGCGATTTAACACTTCGTTAGGGCTGACCCTCGCATTGTTGGAGCCGAATTTCCAGGGGTGGGTTCGCCGTCGGGCGCTCACCCTCCTATTGCGGCGTTGATGCAGGGATTGCAGGGGATGGCGAGGCGGGGTCGAGGCTGGCAGAAAGCTCCGGTGCGATTGGAGCCGCAGGCGGCCCTCACCGCCGCGGGCACCGCCCTTTACGCCTGGGACCTCGGCACCGACGAGATCGCCTGGGGCCCGAACGCGGCCGAGGTGCTGGGCATCCCCCATGCGGGCGTGTTCCCGGACGGCGCGTCCTATGCGGCCGCGGTGGAGCCGCAGGGCGGCGAGAGCCGCGCCGAAGCGATCACGGCCGGAGGCCGCCCCGCCGACGGGGGCGTGCCCTACCGGGTGCGCTATGCGCTTCGCACGCGGGCCGACCGCCTCGTGATGGTGGAGGATACCGGCCGCTGGTTCGCCGACGCCGAGGGCCGCCCGGCCCTCGCCCGCGGCACGCTCCGGGTCGATCAGGGATCAGGGTCGGAGGACGGCCTCGCGGCCGGCCTGCGCGCCCGCTCCGGCCTCCTGGCCCAGATCGCCGACGAGGTCGCCGAGGCGCAGCGCTCCCGCCATTCCCTGACCCTCGTCGTGGGCCACGTCACGGCCGAAGACGGCGACCCTGACGAAGCCCTGGCGGGGCTCGCCGGCGCCCTTAGGCCCCTCATGCGCCGCCGGGACCGCTTCGTGCCCTACGGGCCCGGGCGCTTTGCTCTGGCGCTCGCCTCCTGCACCGCCGCCGACGCGCCCCAAGCCGTGGAGCGGTTGCTCGCGCTTGCCGGGGCCGACGGCCTGGCGCAGGGCCTGAGGCTCGGCGCAGCCTCGGCGCCGGATCACGCCTTCGACGCTCCGACGCTCCTGCGCCATGCCGAGGAGGCACTCGCCAGCGAAGCGGGCCGCTTTGCCGTCTATGCTCCCGTCGAGACGGGGCCGTCCGCTCCGCCCGCCGGAACCCCGGCCTTCGACATCGTCGATGCCCTCAATGCCCGCACCCTCGTTGCGGCGCATCGGCCGGTGCGCGATGCCGGAACGCGGGAGCCGGTCTTCCATACGGTCGTTCCGCGGATCGGCCATGAGGCGCCCGGCGCGATGGCGCAGGATCTTTCCGCAGCGGCCGAGCGGGCCGGGCTGTCGCTCCTCCTCGACACGCGGCTTCTCGAACTGGCGGCCGACTTCCTCGCCCTTCGCCTTCTCCACCGGGTGGTTCTGCCCATCGCCACCGCGACCCTCTACGACCCCGAATGGCTGTACAGCCTCGCGGCCCATCTCGGCGCCCGACCGGGCATCGAGTCCCGACTCATCATCGAGATCCCGGAAACCGCCCTGCGCGACGGGGCGACCCGTGGGCGGCTCAACGCCATGAAGGCGCTCGGCGTCGGCATCATGATCTCGGGGTTCGGCTCGGGCCATACGGAGCTGAAGGATCTTCGCCAGATCCCGGTCGACATCCTGAAGATCAGTGGCGCCCTTATCGGCAATCTCGGGCGCGGCACGGAGGACCGGCTTCTCGTCCACCGGCTCGTCGATCTCGCCCATCATCTGGGGCTTGCGACCGTCGCCGAATGGGTGGCCGACGAGGCCTCCGCGCATCTCCTCGCCGATTGGGGAGTCGACTACCTCGAAGGCCCGCTCTGCGGGGCGGCCGCCCTTCCGGTCGAGGCGGGCGAGCGCCGCCAGGCGCTCGCCGGATAGGCTACTTTCGGGAGAGAGCGTCGAGCTTGGCCTGCATGTCGGCCATCTGACGCTTGAGGGCATCGAGGTCGCCGGCGCCCTCGGGCTTCGCCTCGTCCCGGCTTGCGTCGGCCTTGCCGCCATCGGCTTTCGCCGGCTGGCCCGAGCCGTTCTTCATCATCTCGACGCGGCCCTGGGCGAAGGGGGAGAACATGCGCATGGCTTCGGTAAAGAAGCTCATGTTGGTGCGCACCTGCTCCTCCATGGCGTGGAAAGCGGCGGGGCCGAAAGCCTGGGCCATCTGATCGCGCAGCTTCTGCTGCTCGCGCGACAGGTTCTCCATGGAGAATTCCAGATAGCTCGGGACGAGGGATTGCAGGCTGTCGCCGTAAAAGCGGATGAGCTGGCGGAGGAACGTGACGGGGAGGAGGTTCTGCCCCTCCTTGTTCTCCTGCTCGAAGATGATTTGGGTGAGCACCGAGCGGGTGATCTCTTCGCCGGACTTCGCGTCGTAGACCACGAAATCCTCCCCCTCGCGGACCATGCGGGCGAGATCCTCGAGGGTGACGTAGGTGGAGGTGCCCGTGTGATAGAGGCGCCGATTGGCGTATTTCTTGATGACCGTCGGTTGCTTGTCCGTCGCCATGATGTCCCACGCTCGACCCGCTGCGAGACGATGCCGGCCCCGCAGCCCTTCAGCTTACCTTAAGGGTTTCGTCCGACGGGGAAAACCGCAAAAACGGGCGGCCTGGAAAGACGGTGAATCGGCCCGTGCGGGCTATTCGGGCGTTCGAACCCGGGAGGCCGGCGCCGGCGCGAAGACGGGAGCCAGACGCGCCGCCCGGCGCGCGGGCCGGACCGTGATGGCCCGGTAGAGCTGCTTGGTCGCCTCGACCACGTAGAGCCCCGCGAAGGGCAGATTGAGCCCGGATCCCACCCGCTCCCAGGCGAGCGCCGTCTGCAGGAGCGCGCGGCTGCGCAGGGGCGGCACGTAAAGGGTCTCGGCCCATCCTTCGGGCGAGAACTGCGTCTGGCGCATGAGGGCTTTCAGCTGCGAGCGGCTGAAGGGCTGGCCGTGACCGAAGGGCGTGGTGTCGACCCGCGCCCACACGCCCCGCCGGTTCGGCACCACCACGATGACCCGCCCCCCCGGCGTCAGGATGCGCCAGAGTTCGTGGAGGAACTCGCTCGGGCTCTCTACCGTCTCCAGAGCATGCACCACCAGGATGCGATCGATGCAGGCGTCGGGCAGCGGCATCATCAGGGGATCGACGAGGGCCGACGCCGAGGCGCCCGTAGAGGGCCAGTTCACCACGCCCTGGCTCGCCGGCATGAGGGCGAGCGTCCGCTCGCATTCGGGCCGCACGGCCGCGAGGTACGGCACCGCGTAGCCCAGCCCCATGACGCGCAGGCCCGTGAGCGGGCCCCAGAATCCGTCGATGGCCCGCCCGACGAGACGGCGGGTCACGCCCCCGAGCGGGCTCGCATAGAAGGCGCGCAGATCCGTGACGTCGACGCTCATGAACTCAAGACCACCTGCCCGCGCATCAGCGAGGCCCCGCCCCGGCCCGCAAGGGACTGGTTTGGCGGCACCTGCGCTCCATGATAGCGGAAAGTCTTTAGCGAAGGTTCCTCCCATGCCCGCCGAGATCCGCGCCTTTCGCTGCCTTGATGACAATATCGGGGTGCTGATCCGCGACCCTGAGAGCGGCGCCTGTGCGGCGGTCGATGCCCCCGAGGAGGCCCCGATCGTGGCGGCCCTGGAGGAGGCCGGCTGGACCCTGACCGACATCCTCGTCACCCATCGCCATGCGGACCACATCGGCGGCATCGAGGCCCTGAAGGCCCGCACGGGATGTCGCGTGGTGGCGCCCCGCAAGGCGCTTGGCCAGGTGCCCGCGGTCGACCTCTTCGTCGGCGAGGGGGATGTGGTCGAAGTGGGGGGCTTGCGGGCGCAGGTCTTCGAGACGCCGGGCCATTGCAGCGATCACGTGTCCTACTGGTTCGAGGACGAGCGCGTGCTGTTTTGCGCCGACACCCTGTTCACCCTGGGCTGCGGCCGGGTGCTGGAGGGGAGCTACGGCGACCTGTGGACCTCCCTCCAGCGCCTCGCCGCCCTCCCGGGCGAAACGCGGGTCTATTCGGGGCACGACTACGTGCTCTCGAACGGCCGCTTCGCCCTTGCGGCCGACCCTGACAACGCCGCCTTGAAGGCCCGCATGGCGGAGGCCGAACGGGCCCGGGCCGAGGGCCGCTTCCTCATTCCCTCGACCATCGCCGACGAGGCGGCGACGAACCCCTTCCTGCGGGCGGGCGAGCCGGCTCTCGCGCGCTCGGTCAAGCGCGAGGGCGCGAGCGCCAGCGAGGTGTTCGCGGCGCTGCGCGAGTGGAAGAACAGGTTCTAGCGATGGGCCTTTCCATCGACGGCCTGAGCGCCGAGGACGTCGTCCGCCGCCTCGACCTGACGCCGCATCCCGAGGGCGGCTTCTACCGCGAGACCTTTCGCGACGAGCGGGGTGAGGGCCGCGCCGCCTCGACGGCCATCTACTATCTCCTCGGCCTCGGTGACGTGTCCGAATGGCACCGGGTCGATGCGGCGGAGGTCTGGCACTTCTATGCGGGCGCCCCCCTCGTGATCACCGTGTCGGAGAACGGGCACGACGCCTCGGCGCACCATCTCGGGCCGGACCTGGCCCGCGGGCAGCGCCCGCAATTCGTGGTGCCGGCGGGCTGGTGGCAGACGGCGACGAGTCTGGGCGCCTGGACCCTCGTCGGCTGCACGGTGGCGCCGGGCTTCACCTTCGAGGGGTTCGAGATGGCCCCGCCCGGCTGGCGCCCCCTGCCCCGCCCCGCCACGGGAGGTCGCGCGTGACCGATCCCGCTCTCGTGCTGGGGCTGGAGAGCCGGCTCATCAATGCGTGGCCGTCCTTCGAGTACCAGGCCTACGACGGATGGCTGCTGCGGCTTGCGAAGGGCTACTCGAAACGGGCCAACTCGGCCTCTCCGGTCTCGCAGGGCGCCGCGCTCGACGAGGGGCTCCTCGACCACATGGTGAAGCACTTCATCGCCGAGAACGTGAGGCCGACCTTCCGCCTCACCTCCCTCGAGGCGCCGGAGGCGGACGCGGTTCTCGAGCGGCGCGGGTTCCAGGCGATCGAACCCACGCGGGTTCTGACGAAGGTCGTCCCCGAGGAGTGCACAATCGACCCGGCGATCATCCTGGAGCCCAAGGTGTCGAGCCGCTGGGTGCGCGAGACGGCGCAGTCTTATGGGGGCGACAAGGCGAACGATGCGGTGCTCATCGAGATCGTCTCGCGCATTCGCCAAAAAGCGGTCTTCGCCACCCTCGACCTCGACGACCGCCACGTCGCATGGGGGCTCGGGGTGCTGGAGCGCGGCTATGTGGGGCTCTACGACATCGTGGTCGCGCCGGAGCTGCGCGGCATCGGCCTCGGGCGCCGGGTCGTGACGAGCCTCATGGCCTGGGGCCGGGACGAGGGCGCCCACACGGCCTATCTTCAGGTGCGCGAGGACAACGAGGTCGCCAGAGGCCTCTACGAGGTCATCGGCTTCGAGCCCGCCTACCGCTACACCCACCGGGTCATGCCGGGACGCGCTTCGGGGTGAGCGTCGCCACGAGCGCGCCCGTCACGATGAGCCCGCAGGCGAGCGCCAGGGCGAGGCTCGGCTCCGCATAGCCGGAGAGCACCAGGATCAGGGTCGACAGCACCGGCGCCGCGTAGGAGGCGACGCCGAGGAGGCGGATGTCGCCCCGCTTCATGCCCACATCCCAAAGATAGAAGGCCGCCCCCACGGGACCGATGCCCAGGGCCAGGATGGCGAGCCATTGAACGGCCGTCGCGGGCCAGACCGTCGTCTCGAACAGCAGATGACAGGCGAGGCTCGAGGCCGCCGTGGCAAGGCAGAAGCCCGCCACCGCATCGGTGGGCACTTCGCCGAAGCGTCGGGAGAGGACCGAATAGCCCGACCACACGAAGGCTGCCGTGAACGCGCAAAGATAGCCGGGCCAATGCTCGGCTCGGGCGTCGAGGGCTCCGCGTCCCGCGATGAGCGCCACCACGCCGGCAAAGCCGAGGAGCGCGCCTGCCACGTGCGCGCGCCGCAGCCTTTCGCCCGGCAGGAGGGACGAGAACAGCACGATGAGGAGCGGCCAGAGATAGTTGATGAGGCCGGCCTCCGCGGGCGGAGCGAGGCGGAGCGCCGCGAAGTAGAGCGCGTGATAGCCGAAGAGCCCGCCGACCCCGAGCGCCCACACCACGGGTTTCTGGCGCAGAGCCTTGAGGCCCTCAGGGCGTGCCATCCAGCTCGCGGCGCCGACGAGCCCTCCCACGAGAAACGTCATCGCAGCGAGCTGAAACGGCGGCACGGTCCCCGAAGCCGCTGTGAACAGGGCGAGGAGCGACCAGAGAAGGATCGCCCCGGAGCCGATGAGGGTGGCGCTGCGCTGTGTCATGGCGCGGCGTGTAGCATGGGCTGAGGGGGCGCGCGACGCTCACCGCTCCCTCCCCTCAGGGAAGGGGCAGCCCGCGAAGCGGGCCGGTGGGGTATGCCGCGACAGCGGCACTCTCCAGGAGCTGCCCCTTGTCATTCCGGGGCGCCGCAGGCGAGCCCGGAACCCATAAACACCTGGGGTGCAGGGCGGAGTTCACCAGCGCCGAGGACAGCTTTCAATGTCATGGTTATGGGTTCCGGGCTCCGCTGCGCGGCCCCGGAATGACAGGTGTTGAGGCCAGAACTCGCGCTTCACGCGCGAACACCCCACCCGCCCCGGGCTGCGCCCGCGGCACCCTCCCCTGAAGGGAGGGAGAGCTGACCGGCACCGTCCGGCGCTCTCGCCCATCTCCCTGCTTGCCTTCGGCAAGCTGTCCCTCTCCCGCGGAGGGGAGAGGGAAGAGGCGCACCCGTTAAGCCATATACTGCCCGCCGTTCACGGTGAGCGTCGAGCCGGTGATGAAGCCGGCTTCGTCGCCGGCGAGGAAGAGCACCGAGCGCGCGATCTCGTCGGCTTCGCCGAGGCGGCCGACCGGGATGAGCGGCAGGATCTTCGTCTTCAGCACCTCTTCGGGCACCGCCTGCACCATCTCGGTGGCGATGTAGCCCGGCGCGATCACGTTGACGGTGATGCCCTTGTTCGCGTTCTCCTGCGCGAGCGCCTTGGCGAAACCCACCACGCCGGCCTTCGCGGCGGAATAGTTCGTCTGGCCCATCTGGCCCTTCTGCCCGTTGATCGACGAGATGATGATGATGCGCCCGAAGCCCCGCGCGCGCATGCCGTCGATGACGGGACGCGTCATCGTGAACATGGAGTCGAGGTTGGTGCGGATCACCGCCTGCCACTGGTCGAAGGTCATGCGGTGGAACATGCCGTCGCGGGTGATGCCGGCATTGTTGACGAGCACGTCGACCGGACCGAGCTCGGCCTCGACGGCCCGGATGCCGGCCTCGCAGGCTGCCGGATCGGCCACGTCGAACTTGTGCACCGGGATCCCGGTCTCCGCCTTGAACTTCTGCGCGGCCTCGTCGTTGCCGCCGTAATTGGCGGCTACCTGATAGCCCGCCCCCTTCAGCGCCTTCGAGATCGCGGCTCCGATGCCGCGGGTGCCGCCCGTAACCAATGCGACGCGCGCCATTCAACACTCCTCTTCTTCGGTTTCTTCCCTGGATGGGCCTCTTGCGGGCCCGCTTGAAAACGGCCCGGCCTCTCGGCCGGGCCGCGATCGTTCTCAGCGCTCGAGGCACATGGCGACGCCCATGCCGCCGCCGATGCACAGGGTGGCGAGTCCCTTCTTGGCATCGCGGCGCCCCATCTCGTGAAGCAGCGTGACGAGCACGCGGGCGCCCGAGGCGCCGATGGGATGGCCGATGGCAATGGCGCCGCCGTTGACGTTCACGATGAACGGGTCCCAGCCCATGTCCTTGTTGACCGCGAGGGCCTGGGCGGCGAAGGCCTCGTTGGCCTCGACGAGGTCGAGATCCTGCACCTTCCAGCCGGCCTTCTCGAGCGCCTTGCGGGAGGCCGGGATCGGGCCCGTGCCCATGATGGCGGGATCGACGCCCGCCGTCGCCCAGGAGGCGATGCGGGCGAGAGGCTTGAGGCCGCGCTTGCTCGCCTCGGCGGCCGTCATGACGACGAGGGCCGCAGCGCCGTCGTTGATGCCGGAGGCGTTGCCGGCGGTCACCGTGCCGTCCTTCGAGAAGGCGGGCTTCAGCTTCGCTACCGCGTCGATCGTCGTGCCAGCGCGGATGTACTCGTCATTCTCCACGGTGACGTCGCCCTTGCGGGTCTTGATCGTGAAGGGCACGATCTCGTCCTTGAAGCGCCCTTCCTTCTGGGCGGCTTCGGCCTTGTTCTGCGAGGCGACGGCGAAGCCGTCCTGCTCCTCGCGGGTGAGTTGCCAGCGTTGGGCTACGTTCTCGGCGGTATTGCCCATGTGGTAGCCGTTGAAGGCGTCCATGAGGCCGTCCTTCAGCATGGTGTCGACGAGCTTGAAGTCGCCCATCTTGGTGCCGGACCGCATGTGGGCGGCGTGGGGCGCCATCGACATCGATTCCTGGCCGCCCGCCACGATGATGCTGGCATCCCCGTTCGCGATCTGCTGCATGCCGATCGCCACGGTGCGCAGGCCCGAGCCACAGAGCTGGTTGAGGCCCCAGGCTGTCTTCTCGTGCGGGATGCCGGCGGCCATCGCGGCCTGGCGGGCGGGGTTCTGGCCCTGGCCGGCGATGAGGATTTGGCCGAGGATCACCTCGTCGACTTCCGCCGCCTCCACCTTCGAACGCTCCAGCGCCGCCTTGATGGCCGCCGCCCCGAGCTCATGGGCCGGCGTGTTGGCGAAGGCCCCGTTGAACGAGCCGACGGCGGTACGCGCAGCGCCGACGATTACGATGTCTTCCTGGGCCATCTTGCATCTCCTCATCCTGACGAGGCGGACGTTCCGCCCGCACTGAACCGTTCCTGCGATCAAAGCGCGGGGTGACGCGAAGTCAAGGTGCCGCAGCCGCAATCCAGATGGGACGAAACGAAAAGCGATCCGCTCTTGAGCTTGGCCGCCGCGTCCGGCCACGCCTTGACTTGGGGGGCCCGAATGGCCAGTGTCCGCGCCGCTTTGCCGGGCGCAATCGCATGCCCGGCCTCGTTTTTTGCCCCAAGGTCTGATGCGCAGCTATCTCGACTTCGAAAAGCCCGTCGCCGAACTGGAAGCCAAGGTGGAGGAGCTTCGCGCCCTCGGCGAGAACCGCGACGCGGTGGCGATCTCCGACGACGTGGCGCGCCTCGAAGCCAAGGCGGCCGCGGCCCTCAAAGAGCTCTACGGCGCCCTCACACCCTGGCAGAAGACCCTCGTGGCGCGCCATCCGCAGCGGCCGCACTTCGTCGATTACTGCGCGGGGCTGATCGAGGACTTCACGCCGCTTGCCGGCGACCGGCTCTTCGGCGAGGACGAGGCGATCCTGGGCGGATTCGGGCGTTTTCGCGGGCAATCGGTCTGCGTGCTCGGCCAGGAGAAGGGCTCGAGCACGGAAACCCGCATCCGGCACAATTTCGGCATGGCGCGGCCCGAGGGCTACCGCAAGGCGGTGCGCCTCATGGAACTCGCCGACCGGTTCGAACTCCCCGTCCTCTCCTTCGTCGACACGGCGGGCGCCTATCCGGGCATCGAGGCGGAGGAGCGCGGCCAGGCCGAGGCCATCGCCCGCTCCACCGAGATGCAGCTCGCCCTCGGCGTCCCGAACGTGGCCGTGGTGATCGGCGAGGGCGGATCGGGCGGGGCCATCGCGATCGCGACCGCCAACAAGGTGCTGATGCTGGAACATGCCATCTACAGCGTGATCTCGCCGGAGGGCGCGGCCTCGATCCTGTGGCGCGACAGCGCCCGGGCGCAGGACGCCGCCACCAACATGAAGATTACGGCCCAGGACCTGCTGCGCCTCGGGGTGATCGACGGCATCGTGACGGAGCCCACGGGCGGCGCCCACCGGGAGCCGCAGGCGGCCATCAAGGCGGCGGGCGACGCCATCGAGGGGGCGCTGAGGGATCTCGGCAATCTGGGGCCGGCGGAACTGCGGGACCACCGGGCCGAGAAGTTCCTCAACATCGGCCGCAAGCTTTAACCCCGCTCGGGAGGCTTTAAGGCGCGCTTCACCATCGGGCCGGTGAGGCGTTGCGGTAAGAAGCGCTTAAGGCTAATGGATTTAAGCAAACTGGGGAGGGGTCCGGTCGGGCCGGACGCCACTAACGCGCGGGGATCCCCATGAAACGTCATGCACTTGCGGCTGGCCTCGTGCTCGCCCTCGCGGCCTGCCAGGACGGATTCGACCGCTCGTCCAAGCACCTGTCGCCGATTCCGCCCGCCACCATGTCGCTCATGGCGGCCAAGGGCATGAAGGCCACCGACCCCATCGTGATCCGCTCCTTCAAGAAGGAAGCCGAGATGGAGGTCTGGAAGCGCGGGAGCGACGGCAAGTACGCCCTGCTCAAGACCTTCCCGATCTGCCGTTGGTCCGGCCAGCTCGGCCCCAAGATCAAGGAAGGCGACCGGCAGGCGCCGGAGGGCTTCTATACGATCACGCCGGCGCAGATGAACCCGAACTCGAGCTTTTACCTCTCGTTCGACACGGGCTATCCCAACGCCTTCGACCGCGCGCACGGCCGCACGGGCTCGCACCTCATGGTGCACGGCTCCTGCTCGTCGCGGGGCTGCTTCGCGATGACGGACCAAGCCATTGCGGAGGTCTACGCGATCGGGCGCGAGGCGTTCGTCGGCGGCCAGCGCACCTTCCAGTTCCAGTCCTACCCGTTCCGAATGACGCCGCAGAACCTCGCGCAGCACCGGCTCGACCCGCACATGGCGTTCTGGCGCAACCTCAAGGAGGGCTCGGACTACTTCGAGGCCACCGGCCAGGAGCCCACTGTCGGCGTGTGCAACAAGCGCTACGTCTTCGGCGGCCCTGAGGTCGCGCAGGGCAGCTGCGATCCGGAGACACCGGACGCCGTCGCCGAGAAGGCGCGGGAGGACGAGCGGGCCGTCGCGGCGCTCGTCGCCAAGGGCGTCCAGCCGATCAAGCTCGTCTACGACGACGGCGGCCAGCACCAGAGCTTCCGCCAAGCCCTCGCGGGCTCCGGCGAGGGAGTCTCGCTCGCCGTCTCGTCCAGCGCCTCGAACCGCCTCGGCGAGGTGAGCCGGCCCGAGGCCCTGGCCGCCGGCCCGCAGGAAATCCTCCTCGACCTCAACGGCAAGCCGAAGGAAGCCGAGCCGACCGTCGCCTTCGCATCCGCGAAGCCGGCGCCGCAGGCCAAACCCGCTCCGGCCGCCTCGCCTGTTGCCGCAAAGCCCGTGCAGGAAGCGGCAGCGGACGACAAGCCGTTCTACAAGCGCATGTTCTCCGGCATCGGCGACCTTCTCGGCCAGACGAAGGAACCGGATCCCGCGCCGGCCCCGGCCCCTGCCGCCGCGAAAGCCCCCGACCGGCGGGCCCAGGCGGCACCCGCCGGCACCCCGAAGACGAACTGAGCCCAGCAAAAAGGCCCGCCGAAGCGGGCCTTTTTTTCCATCCGTGCGATGGGCGCTCCTGCGGAAGGGGCCTACGCCACGAAGCTTCCGTGGCAGTGCTTGTACTTCTTGCCCGATCCGCATGGGCAGGCCTCGTTGCGGCCGACGCGGCCCCAGGTCTTGGGGTCGGCGGGATCCCGCTCCTCGTTCGGCACCGTCATGACGTCGTGGGCGGCGTAGCCGGCCGCCGGTCCGGCCCCGAAAGCGGCGCCTTGCGGCATCGCCATCTCGTTCTCGCCGGTCGCCGGATCGAGATGCTGGGCGAACATGGGCGGCAGGCCCTGGGGCTCGGGCTGCTGGAACACCACCTCGATCCGCATGAGCTGTCCCGTCACCTGCTCGCGCAGGTGGCCGACGAGGCCGTTGAAGAGGTCGAAGGCCTCGGACTTGTACTCGTTGAGCGGGTCGCGCTGGGCGTAGCCGCGCCAGCCGATCACCTGGCGCAGGTGGTCGAGGGTGACGAGGTGCTCGCGCCAGAGGTGATCGAGGCTCTGGAGCAGCACCTGCTTCTCGACATAGGTCATCACCTCGGGCGAGTTCTTCTCGATGCGCGCGAGATAAGCTTCGTCGGCCGCCTTGCGCAGGCGGTCGCGGATCTCCTCGTCGGCGATGCCCTCTTCCTTCGCCCATTCGTCGACCGGCAGGTCGAGGTTGAGAAGGCGCACCACGTCGTCCTTCAGGCCGGCCACGTCCCACTGCTCGGGATAAGCGTTCTCCGGGATGCCGCGGGCAACGATGTCGTCGATGATGCCGTGCCGCATCTCGTCGATGGTGTCGCGCACGCTCTCTTCGGCCATGAACTCCTTGCGCTGCTCGAACACGACCTTGCGCTGGTCGTTCATGACGTTGTCGTATTTCAGGATGTTCTTGCGAATGTCGAAGTTGCGCGCCTCGACCTTCGCCTGCGCCCGCTCGATCGCCTTGTTGATCCAGGGGTGGATGATGGCCTCGTCCTCCTTCAGGCCGAGCTTCGACAGCATGCCGTCCATGCGCTCGGACCCGAAGATGCGCATCAGGTCGTCCTGAAGCGACAGATAGAACTTGGAGCGGCCGGGATCGCCCTGACGCCCCGAACGGCCCCGGAGCTGGTTGTCGATCCGGCGGCTCTCGTGCCGCTCGGTGCCGAGCACGTAGAGGCCGCCGGCCGCGAGCGCCCGCTCCTTGAACTGCGCGATCTCGGCGTTGATCGCCTCTTCCTTCGCCCGGCGCTCCTCGCCCTCAAGGCCCGCGCATTCCTGCTCGATGCGCATCTTGGTGTTGCCGCCGAGCTGAATGTCGGTGCCGCGGCCCGCCATGTTGGTGGCGATGGTGATCGCCCCCGGCACGCCGGCTTCCGCCACGATGAACGCTTCCTGCTCATGAAAGCGGGCGTTCAGCACCGCGAAGTGCTTGGCGTTCCGCCCCTCGCGGGCCGCCTGATAGAGCGGCTCGAGCGCACGCGGATTGCCGAAATCGATCTGGGTGAAGCCGTCCTTCTTGAGGAGTTCGGCGAGGTATTCGGATTTCTCGATCGACGTGGTGCCGACCAGGATCGGCTGGCCGCGGCCCGACGCCGCCTCGATCTCGCGGATGATGCCTTTGTACTTCTCCTCCGCCGTCCGGTAGACCTCGTCGTCCTCGTCGATGCGGGCCACGGGACGGTTCGTCGGTACCTCGACGACTTCGAGGTTGTAGATCTCCAGGAACTCGTCCGCTTCCGTGGCCGCGGTGCCGGTCATGCCGGCGAGCTTGCCGTAGAGACGAAAGTAGTTCTGGAAGGTGATGGAGGCGAGGGTCTGGTTCTCGGGCTGAACCTGCACGCGCTCCTTCGCCTCGAGCGCCTGATGGAGCCCTTCCGAGTAGCGCCGGCCCGGCATCATGCGGCCCGTGAACTCGTCGATGATCACCACCTCGCCGTTCCGGACGATGTAGTCCTTGTCGCGCTGGAACAGGGTATGGGCGCGCAGGGCCTGGTTCACATGGTGGACGAGCGTGGCGTTCTGCGCGTCGTAAAGATCGCCCTCCTTCAGGAGGCCCGCCCCGCGCAGCAACTCCTCCATCCGCTCGTTGCCGCTTTCCGTGAGCGACACGGCGCGCTGCTTCTCGTCGAGGTCGTAATCGCCCTTGGTCAGGCTCGGGATCACTTGGTCGATGGCAAAGTAGAGGTCCGAGCGGTCGTCGAGGGGACCCGAGATGATGAGGGGCGTGCGCGCCTCGTCCACGAGAATCGAGTCGACCTCGTCCACGATGGCGAAGTGGTGCCCCCTCTGCACCATCTGCGCCATCTCGTACTTCATGTTGTCGCGCAGATAGTCGAAGCCGTACTCGTTGTTGGTGCCGTAGGTGATGTCGCACGCATAGGCCTGGGCGCGCTCGGCATCGTCGAGGCCGTGAACGATGACGCCGACCGAGAGGCCGAGGAAGCGGTAGACCTGGCCCATCCACTCGGAGTCGCGGCGGGCGAGGTAGTCGTTCACCGTGACCACGTGCACGCCCTTGCCCGTGAGGGCGTTGAGGTACACGGGAAGAGTCGCCACGAGGGTCTTGCCCTCGCCGGTGCGCATCTCGGCGATCGAGCCCTCATGCAGCACCATGCCGCCGATGAGCTGGACGTCGAAGTGGCGCTGCCCGAGCGTGCGCTTGGCCGCCTCGCGTACGGTGGCAAAAGCCGGCACCAGCAGGTCGTCGAGGCTCTTGCCGGCCGCGACCTGGGCCTTGAACTCATCCGTGCGGGCGCGCAACTGATCGTCCGACAGCGCCGCAAGCTCCGGCTCCAGGGCGTTGATCGCCGCCACCTTCGGCCGATAGGCCTTCACCCGGCGATCGTTGACCGAGCCGAAGATTTTCTTTGCGAGCGAGCCGAACATGGGGAGCCTTCAGATACGACATCAGGGCGGGAGGGAGCGGACGGGGCCGCCTTATAGACCTAATTACGCTGGGGCGCACCTGAAAGGGCGCGCCATACCGGCGCAGCAACGCGCAACGAAGCTCGACCGTTCCCGCGGAGGTCACGCTGCCGTGACGAAACGGCCGCCTCGCTTGCAAAGGAGGCCGGTTTCGGCCATCGATCGCCCCTAATCGCCCTGCCAGGGCCCCTGTCCAGGCCCGCCGATCAGAGGAACCGCTATGACAACCAGACCGTCGATCCGCACGAGCCTCCTGGCGCTGAGCGTCGCGTTGCCCGCCCTCGCCGCCGGCTACGCCATCGCCCAGACGGGCGCGCCGGCCGCCCCGGCCCCGCAGGCCCAGGCGCCCGCAGCAGACCCCAAGAAGGTCGTGGCCCGGGTCGACGGCGTCGAGATCACGGAAGGCGACCTCGCCCTCGCCGGCGAGGATCAGGCGCTCCAGGTGCCCGGCGTCCCGGAGGCCCAGAAGCGCGATCTTCTCATCGGCTACCTCGTGGACCTCAAGATCGGCGCCCGCGCGGCCCAGGCCGCCAAGGTGGGCGAGGGCGAGGATTTCGCCCGCAAGCTCGCTTATGCCCGGGACAAGGCGCTCCTCGATCAGTACCTCGAGCAGGAGGCCAAGAAGGCTGTGACGCCGGAGGCCGCGCGCAAGCTCTATGAGGAGACCGTGAAGTCCATCGCTCCGGAGGAGGAGGTGCGCGCCCGCCACATCCTCGTCGAGACGGAGGAGGACGCCAAGAAGGCCTATATCCGCGTGAAGGGCGGCGAGGACTTCGCCAAGGTGGCGGAAGAACTCTCGAAGGATCCGGGCTCAAAGGGCGAAGGCGGAGATCTCGGCTTCTTTGCCAAGGACCGCATGGTGGAGCCCTTCGCGGAAGCCGCGTTCAAGCTCGCGCCCGGCCAGGTCTCGGAGCCCGTGAAGACCCAGTTCGGCTTTCACGTGATCAAGCTCGAGGAGAAGCGCACGAAGCCCGTGCCGACCTTCGAGGAGACCCGCGAGCAGATCGACACCTATCTCGGGCGCAAGGCGCAGCAGGATCTGATCCTCGCCCTGCGCCAGAAGGCGAAGGTCGAGCGCCTCGACGAGAGCGGCAAGCTGGTCGAGCAGAAGAAGTAGGCGCGCGAATCCGCGCAACGAAAAAGGGCGGCCTTGCGGCCGCCCTTTCCTTTTGCACGAGCCTTGATGGCTTAGCGCATCTTCTGCTGCACCGATTCCAGCACCGCGAGATGCTCGCGGATGTGGCTGCTCGCCATCTTGGCGAGGTTCAGGTGCTCGCGGTTCTGCGGGTTCGAGGAGATGTAGCGCTCCTGGACCTGCAGCAGGTCGCGATGGCCCTGAAGCTGGCCCTCGAGGTACATCTTGTCGAACTCGGCCCCGGAGGCCTGCTGCATGCGCTGCATCATCTGCTGCGCCTGGGCGTCCATCGGCATGGCGGCGGTGCTGGTGAGGGCGGGGCTGGCGGCGGTCGGAGCGGAGCCCGACGCGGTCGCGCCCGAGGATCCGCCCATGGCGGCGGTCGCGCTCGGATCCATCATCGAGCGCAGCACTTCGGCGATCGTCTGCTGCTCCTCGACCTCGAAGCGCGCGAAGCCCTTCAGTTCCGCGTTCTGCGCCTTCTGCTGCGCCATGCGGCTGGTCTCGAGCGCCACGGTGCCGAGCCGCATCGTCTCCTGCATGTGCTGCATCTCGGCTTGGCCCATCTGCTGGCCCATCTGGCCGGCCTGCATGGACTGGCCCGACTGCGTGGCGGTCGAGGACGACCCGCTGGTCTGGGCGAGGGCCGGGGCAGCAAGGACGGCGGCTGCGAGGCCGGTCACAACTAAACGACGATCCATGGGGTTCTCTCCTGCTCTTCGTTCGAGAGCGGTTCGGCCGCGACACGTCTTTGGCGACGCTCGACTGTGGGCCACCGCTGTGGCGCGAACGCGGGGCCGAGCCGTCTGGTTGCAGGGTGCGGTGATCGGTCCGCACGAAGGGAAAGGGCGAAAAAAGCCTTGTCAGAACGCCGCGAATCGGAAGCGGCGACGCCCCTCCCCTTTTCGGGAGGGGCGCCTCGGTGCGGATCTCAGTCCCGCTCCTCGGTTCCGCCCTTCGAGAGAGGACGCTCGCTTTGCGCGCCGCCCGCGCGGGCCGAGCGCTTCGGCGGCTTCTCCTGGCCGGTGGAGGATTGCGAGCGGCCGCCCGACTGGCTCGCCGAAGGCTCGCCGCGCACGAGCTGGCCCTTGGGCACGCTCACGCGGTTGCCGGGCGCCGGCATGCGCTCGCGCCCTTCCATGACACGCCGGTCGTCGCGGGCCTCGCCGTCGAAGCCCGTCTCGATGCCGTCGTCGGGGGCGCCGCGCTCGGCAGGCGCCTTGCGGGCCGCGATGTTCGCCGCGTCGACGATCTCCGCGTTGTCGCGGGTGACGCGGTAATCCGTGATGCCCTGCTCCGGCGGCACTTCCTGGAATGAATGAAGCCCCGCCTTCGAGCCGCTCTTCGGCCGGTTGCCGTCGGGGTCCACATCCATGTCCGGATCGAACACCTTCGAGGCGCTCATCTGACCCGTCGCCTTCGCCACGGCGCGCTTGATGTCGCCAGCCTCGTTGCGGGCGGTGGGACCCGCCACCATGGCGTCTGTGTCATCCGCGATGAGCTCGTTCATCACCTCGTCGACATCCGGCTCCTGGATCTCTCCACGCTTGTCTCGCGCCATCTGTTGTTCCTCTATCGTTGCGGGCGCACGGCGCCCGCGAGCCTCATCGGGGAACGTCGGCTGCATGGGGGAGTTCCGACGCCGGAACTCCCCTCGGGTCCGCCGGACCTAGCGTCCAAGCTCGGCCTGGATGCTCTCCAGTTCGGCGATGTGCTCGCGGATCTGCGCGCGGGCCATCTTGGCGATCGAGACCTGCTCGCGATTCTGCGAGTTCGACCCGAGATAGCGGTCCTGGATCTGCAGGAGCTCCCGGTGGCGCTCCAGCTGCAGCGCGACGAAGTCGCGGTCGAAATCCGGCCCCGCGGCGGCGCGCGACATCTGCTCCATCCGCGCCTGTCCCTCGGGCGCGATCACGGGCGCGGTGGCGGCGGCTTGGCTCGGATTCTGCGGCGCATTCTGCGAGGTCGCCTGAACGGCGCCCGTGTTGGCGGATGCCGTGGTCGTCGGATCGGCCATCGCGTGCAGGATGTCGAACATCATGGCCTGCTCGGCGCGCTCGAAAGCGGCGAAGCGCTGCACCCGCGGGTTCTGCGCCTTCGACTCGGCGAAGTTCGCGGCCTGAAGCGTCACCGTGCCGGCCGCGAGCGTCTGCTGGATGTGCTGCGTGTCCGCGGGGCTCGCCTGCAGGGCGCGCTGGCCGGCCGGCGGCCGCTCATCCGAGGCCGCGCCCTGGCGGCGGGGAGTCGTTGTATCGCGGGGCGAGCCGCCCTGCTGCGTGCGGCGCACGCGCTCCTCATTGTTGCGCGCGGCTTCCGGCGTGTTGAGGCCGCCGAGGGGCTGCGTTTCGGCCGGCACGGGCGCGACGGGAATGGGCGAGACGGGACCGGATTGCTGAGCGAGCGCGGGGAAAGTGAGGGCGGCGATCAGACCTGCCGTGAGGAATCGGCGATGCATTCGAGGCTCCTGCGGATGTGTGACGGCGAACGCCCGCAGGATGGATTGGTTCAGTTCGTGGGCTCGAGCGCCCGGATCGAAGCTAGGCGCCGGGGCGCAGGACGTCCGGGAGGCTGAAGGGCTCCGGGGCGCTCTCGCGGCGGGCCGGTGCAGGCGCCGGACGGGGCTGCGGTCGGCGCGGCGCCTGGGTCGTCCCGGTGGTCTCGCGGTCGCCGCTGTCGCCGGTGCCGAGACGCGCCGGAGGCCGGCGGGCGACGGCAGGAGCGGGCCGGCGCTCGGGGGCGCGGGCCGCCTCATTCGGGCGGCTCGGCGGCGCAGGCTGCGCCCGCGCCGGTTCGGCCGGGCGCGTCCGCGGACGCAAGGGGCGGCCGTCCCGGCGCGCGGGTGCGGGCCGCGCGCCCTCGTTCCGTGTGGGCGCCGCCTCGGCCGGAGCCGGACGGGCCGGCACCTCGGGAGCCGCCTGCCGGGGAGCCGGGGGCGCGACGAGAGCCGGATCCGGTTCGAATTCGCGGGCCTGCGGAGCCGGCGGCTCCACGGGGATCGCCGCGGGCGCGGGTGCGGGCGGCGGCGCGGCGGGAGCCGCAGGGGCCGGCAGCGGCTCCGGCGCTACGAGTTCGGGTGCGAGGGGGCCGGGCGCGGCGGGAGCGGGAGCAACCTCGGCCGGCTCGGCTGGCGCAGCCGCGCTCGAAGGCGCGGGCTGGGCGGGGGCCGCGGGTTCGGCCGGGAGCGGCGCCGGAGCGGGTGCCTCGATGGGAGCCGGGGTCGGCGCGGGCGCGAACCCGGCGGTCTCAGTCTCAGGACCCCGGTCGAGGACCAGAATGGCTGCGATCACCGCTGCCGCCAGCAGGAGGCCGGCGACCGCCAGCGGCACCGCAAGCCGCCAGCGCAGCGGCTGCTTCACCCCCTGCGAGGGAGCGAGCGGCCCGACTTCCAGCGCGACGCGGTTGCGGATGGCGCGGCGGGCCGCGAAGCGCAGGCCGCGCGGCTGGCGAACCGTTCGGGTGGACGGCAGCTGGCGAGTTTGCATGATCTGGAGAATCGAATCCGAGGGTGAGGTGCCGCCTCCGTAACGTCACCATCGGGCAAAGGTGTGGCACTCCCTTCTCGGTTCCGCAACGGCAATCTAGCTCCGGACAAGAAAAAACTCCCGTGCCGGGGCACGGGAGTTCAGCTCCAATTTGAGCATCGCTTAGTTCAGCGGCACGCCGACGGGCCGTGTCTCGGACGAGACCGTCACGTCGCCGATCATGAGGCCGAGCGGACCCGCCCGCACCGGCACCGTCTCGCCGTCGTGGATCTCGCCCGCAAGGATCAGCTCGGCGAGCGGGTCCTGGACGTGTTTCTGGATCACGCGCTTCAAGGGCCGCGCCCCATAGGCCGGATCGTAGCCCTTCTGGCTCAGCCACTCCCGGGCATCGGCCTGAAGCTCGAGGGTGATCTTGCGCTCTTCCAGGAGGCGCTGGAGGCGCTGCATCTGGATGTCGACGATGGCCCCCATCTCCGACCGCTTCAGCCGGTGGAAGAGGATGATCTCGTCCACGCGGTTGAGGAATTCGGGCCGGAAATGCGCGCGAACCACGCCCATCACCTCGTCGCGCACCGCCTCCGTGTCCTCACCCTCCTTCTGCGCCACCAAGAAATCGGCGCCGAGGTTCGAGGTCATGATGATCAAGGTGTTGCGGAAGTCCACGGTGCGGCCCTGGCCGTCCGTGAGGCGTCCGTCGTCGAGCACCTGCAGGAGGACGTTGAACACGTCCGGATGCGCTTTCTCGATCTCGTCGAACAGCACCACCTGATAGGGCCGACGCCGCACGGCTTCGGTGAGGGCTCCGCCTTCCTCGTAGCCCACATAGCCCGGAGGTGCGCCGATGAGGCGGGCGACCGAGTGCTTCTCCATGTATTCCGACATGTCGAGGCGGATGAGCGCCGTCTCGTCGTCGAACAAGTAGGCGGCGAGGGCCTTGGTGAGTTCCGTCTTGCCGACGCCCGTGGGCCCCAGGAACATGAAGGAGCCGATCGGCCGGTTCGGGTCCTGAAGCCCGGCCCGCGCGCGGCGCACCGCGGTGGACACGGCCTTCACGGCCTCCTCCTGGCCGACCACGCGCCTTGCGAGTTCCTCCTCCATCTTGAGGAGCTTCTCGCGCTGGCCTTCGAGCATCTTCTCGACGGGCACGCCGGTCCAGCGGGACACGACGCCGGCCACGTGGTTCGGCGTCACCGCCTCTTCCATCATGCCCCCGCCGTCGGCGTTCGCTTCGACCTCCGCCAGCTCCTTTTCGAGCCCCGGGATGATCCCGTAGGCGAGCTCGCCCGCGCGCTGGTACTGACCCTGGCGCTGCGCCCCCGCAAGCTCGTTGCGGGCATCGTCCAGACGCTTCTTCAATTCCGCAGCGCGGCCGAGTTTGTCCTTCTCCGCCTTCCAGCGGGCCGTGATGGCGGCCGATTGCTCCTCAAGATCCGCCAGCTCCTTCTCGAGCCGCTGCAGCCGGTCCTTCGACGCGGGATCGGTCTCCTTCTTCAGAGCCTCCGCCTCGATCTTCAGGCGCACCACCTCGCGGTCGACGGTGTCGAGCTCTTCGGGCTTGGAGTCCACCTGCATGCGCAGGCGCGACGCCGCCTCGTCGACGAGGTCGATCGCCTTGTCGGGCAGGAAGCGGTCCGTGATGTAGCGGTTCGAGAGCGTGGCCGCGGCGACGAGGGACGAATCCATGATCCGCACGCCGTGGTGCTGCTCGTACTTCTCCTTGATGCCGCGCAGGATCGACACCGTGTCCTCGACGGAAGGCTCGCTCACGAAGACGGGTTGGAAGCGCCGGGCGAGCGCCGCGTCCTTCTCCACGTGCTTGCGGTACTCGTCGAGGGTCGTCGCGCCGACGCAGTGCAGTTCGCCGCGGGCGAGCGCAGGCTTCAGGAGGTTCGACGCGTCCATGGCGCCGTCCGCCTTGCCGGCGCCGACGAGGGTGTGCATCTCGTCGATGAACAGGATGATGCCGCCTTCCGCAGCCGTCACCTCGGACAGCACGCCCTTGAGGCGCTCCTCGAACTCGCCGCGATACTTGGCGCCCGCGATGAGGGCGCCCATGTCGAGCGCCAAAAGCTGCTTGTCCTTCAGGCTCTCCGGCACGTCGCCGTTGACGATGCGCAGGGCGAGACCCTCCACGATGGCGGTCTTGCCGACGCCGGGCTCGCCGATGAGGACGGGGTTGTTCTTCGTGCGCCGGGAGAGAACCTGGATCGTGCGGCGGATCTCCTCGTCGCGACCGATCACCGGGTCGAGCTTGCCGTCGCGCGCCGCCTCGGTGAGATCGCGGGCGTATTTCTTCAGGGCGTCATAGGCGTTCTCGGCCGTCGCGTTGTCGGCGGTGCGGCCCTTGCGGAGCGCATTGATGGCGGTGTTGAGCGCCTGCGCGGTCACGCCGGCAGCCGCGAGGATGCGGCCGGCCTCGGTCTCCTTCTCGACCGCGAGGGCGAGGAGCATCCGCTCCACGGTGACGAAGGAATCGCCCGCCTTTTCGGCGGCCTTCTCGGCCGTATCAAAGAAGCGCATCAGCTCGCGCGTGGCCTGTGGCTGCGAGGCCGCGCCCGACACCTTGGGCTGCTTTTGAAGCCAGGCCTCGACGGCGGCGTGCGCCTCGCGGGAGCGTCCGCCCGCACGGTCGATGAGCCCGGCGCACAGGCCCTCGGGATCGTCGAGCAGAACCTTCAGGATGTGGCCCGGCTGGAGCTGCGGGTGTCCCTCGCGCATCGCGAGCGACTGGGCCGCCTGAACGAAGCCCCGGGCCCGTTCGGTGTATTTCTCGAAATTCATGCTTCACCCTCCTCCGGCTCGCCCGTCCTCTCCGGAGGCCCGGCGCAAGCCCGTTGGTGCTGGGCCTTCATTGGAAGCACCCGCCTCCCTCAGTTGGTGTGGCGGCTGAGCCACATCAAGGCCGGTCCCATTACGGAACCGGCGGGAAATCCTCGCATTGACCCACCGCAATCATCAGGAGGCCCGCATGGATCGCGATCCCCGGTCCGAAGCCGAGAAAGCCCGCGCCGATCTCATGCGTAACGACGCGATGGGCACCGCCGTCGCGCAGAGCCCCCTGGAGCGCCAGCCCTCCGTCACCCCGCAGACGTTCGGCGACGCCACCGAACGGGCCCGGATCCGCTCGGGCATCGACCAGGGGGTCGAGGCCGGGGGTGAGGTGCCCCGGACGGGGGGCGCGGGGGACAGCAGGTCCATCGCGGAATCGGAGCAGGTCGGCATCAGCCGCGACGACACCGCCCCCGTTCGGCCCGAGGGCAGCGACGACGACGTGCTCTCGCGCGGCAAGGAATAACGAAAAAGGAGATCACCATGGCATTGTCGAATTTCTTTTCCTGGCTCAACCCGCAGAAGCGCCGCGCCGACCGGGCGCGCACCGAACTGAAGAGCAACGCCGAGAAGGCCCTGCGCATGAAGCAGGAATCCGATACCGGCACACACATCCCGCCTCACCGCAACGCCAACGAGGGCATGCGTCCGAAGACCACGAACGAGGATCACATCCCGGCCCGGGAAGGCTATTTCGAGCCGGAGCTCAAGCGGACCAAGGTGGCCCGGTCCGGCGACGCCTCGTAGGGCTTTCGCCAGCAAGATCGGAGGGCCCGGCAAAAGCCGGGCTTTTTCCTTATCGGGCCTGCCTTGCCTCATGAGGCGCAGGGGGCTAAGCGCTCGCCCATGCGCATCGCCTCCCTCTACCGCTACCCCGTCAAGGGCCTGTCCCCGGAACGCCTGATCCGCGCGGACCTGCGCGCGGGCGAGTACTTTCCGGGCGATCGGGTATTCGCCGTCGAGAACGGGCCCTCGGGTTTTAACGAGAGGAGCCCGGAGCATCAGCCGAAGATCAAGTTTCTGATGCTGATGCGCAACGAGAGCCTGGCTCGTCTCACCACGTCCTACGAGGACCACACCGGCATTCTCATGATCCATGAGGGCGGGCGGGAAGTGGCGCGCGGCGATCTTGCCACCCCCGAGGGGCGGCTCGCGATCGAAGCGTTCTTCCGCCGCTTCATGCCGGCGGAGCTGCGGGGTGCCCCGAAGGTGCTCTCGGCGCCGGACGGATTTCGCTTCACCGACTCGCCGAAGGGCTTCGTCTCCCTCGTCAACCTCGCGAGCGTCGCCGACCTGGAGCGCGTGATGGGCGCACCCGTGGATCCGCTGAGGTTCCGCGGCAACCTCCATGTCGAGGGCCTGCCCGCCTGGGGCGAGTTCGACCTCGTCGGCCAGGTGCTCACCACCGACACGGGCGTCCGGATGAGGGTGACGAAGCGCATCGAGCGCTGCGCGGCCACGAACGTGGACCCGGCCACGGGCCTGCGGGACCTCCAGATCCCGAAGGCGCTGATGCGGGCCTATGGGCACACGGATTGCGGGATCTACGCTCAGGTTCTCGCCGGCGGCACGGTCGGCGAGAACGATATCGTGGCGGTTGAGGCAGTGTCCGCGCAGCCGGCCGCCTGAACCGCCTTAACCAGCGCTTGACGGCACGAAAAAGGGAGGGCTCTCGCCCTCCCCGTCATTGTCGAAGCGGCCAGGCCTCATTCGGCCGGCGGCGTCTCCACGGCCTCAGGCGCGAAATCCGCTCCCTCGCCGCCCTCGGCACCGAAACCGCGCCCGCGGCTGCGGCGGCGGCGACGGGTGCGGAAGTCGCCGTTGGCGTCGCCCATGCCCTCGGCCGCCGGAGCCTCCTCGCCCTCGGGCGCTGCGGCTGCCCGCATGGGAACCGGATTGGTGAGGAAAGCCGGCAGACCGGCACCCTCGGGAGTCTCGGCGGCCGGCGCCGGCTCCTCGCGGCGCGGCGGACGCTGCTCGCGGCGGAACTCGCCGCGATCCTGGCGCTGCTCGCCACGGTCCGGCCGGTCGCCGCGCTCGCCACGGCCCTCGCCGTCGCGCTGGAAGTCGGGACGGGGGCCGCGGTCGCGGCCGAAGCGCTCGCGCCGGTCGCCGCGGTCCTGACGGTCCCCGCGATCTTGGCGATCACCACGGTCCTGGCGGTCGCCCCGATCCTGACGGTCACCGCGGTCGTTGCGCTCGCCGCGGTCCTGACGGTCGAAGCGCGGCTGGCGCGGCTCGCCTTCGTAGGGCTGCGGCTGGAAGCCGGGATCCATGTCCTCGCCGTTGCCGAAGGCGCGGTCCGACGGGAAGCCGTCCTCGTCGCCTTCCTCGTCCCGCGCATAGCCATACTGCTCGCGCAGTTGCTCCTGGGCGGCGGCGATGATGCGGAAGTAATGCTCGGCGTGCTGATGGTAGTTCTCGGCCGCCACCGGGTCGCCGGAGGCCTGCGCGTCGCGGGCGAGCTGACTGTACTTCTCGGCAATATGCTGAGCCGTGCCGCGGATCTTCACGTCCGGGCCGTTCGACTCGTAGGACCGCGTCAAGGGATTGGGTCCCTTGTTGTTGCGGTTGCGGCCGCGCATGCGCCTGTTCTGTCCTGGTCTCATCTCTGGTCTTTGACCCTCGCTGGTTCGTCCCACGCGATTGCAAGGCCACATCACCGAACGGGCATTCGCTCGCCGTTCGCGTGGCCATCCCTCTGCAGTTCAATCTTGGCTCAGGCCGCGATCGTTCTTCAGTGTCGGGTTCGAGTGCTGCCGCGCCGGACTGCTTGTTGCCCTTCAACCTGCGCAGCTGATTTCGTTAGGTCCCATCGGCGGGCTTCGTGGCCCCAACCTCCGCCGATCAAGAGAACCGATGACGATCTCTGACGGCGAATCTAGCGGGTTCCGCCCTGTCCAACAAGCAGTTTTTCGGGTTTTCAGGCCCGCGGGACGGGAGTGTTGTCGCCCGGCATCATGTCCGTTTCAGGGCGACGCACCGTGGGTTGCCAGAAAGATCGGGGTGGATCCCTAGGGTTTCAAGGGGGCCGGAGGCCGTTAACCCTTCCAGCTTTTCGCCCTGATCGTAGCCGATCTCGAGGAGGAGAAGTCCGCCGGGCCGCAGCAGCCGGGGGGCGTCTGCGAGGATCGCCCGGTAGGCCGCCAGACCGTCCGGCCCCCCGTCGAGGGCCAGAACAGGGTCGTGCTCCCTCACGTCCCGGTCGAGGTCCGGGATGATTGCGGAGGCGATGTAGGGCGGGTTCGACACCACGAGGTCGACAGGGCCCCGGACCGGCGCCGCCCAGTCGGCGCGAACGAAGAAGGCTCGCTCGCCGACGCCGTTGCGGCAGGCGTTCCCACGGGCGGTGGCGAGGGCGCCCAGGGACCGGTCGAGGCCGATGCCGACCGCCTCCCGGTACTCGTGAAGCAGCGCCACGAGCAGGCAGCCGCTGCCGGTGCCAAGATCAAGGAGGGTTAGGGGCTCGCTGCGCTCCGGAACCAGCCGGAGAGCCGTCTCGACCAGGGTCTCGGTATCGGGGCGCGGGACCAGGGTATCGGGGGAGAGCCGGAAGGGCAGCCCCCAAAACTCCGCCTCGCCGAGGATGCGTGCCACGGGCTCGCGGGCGAGCCGCCGAGCCTTGAACGCCTCGACGGATCGGGCCTCCGCCGGCGTCATCGGGGCGTCCGGGCGCAAGGCGAGGTCCATTGGGGTGATGCCGAGGGCTGCCGCCACGAGGAGGCGCGCATCGAGCGCAGGGGTGTCGAGCCCTGCACCCGCGAAGGCCTGGCGCAGCTCCCGCAGGACTTCGGCGCGGGTCGCCGTCCCACCCTCCCCGCCTGCGGGCGAGGGGCGTGGCAAGGTCACGCCGCCCGCTCCTGGTCGGCGAGGAGCGCCGCCTGGTGCTCGGTGATGAGCGCGTCCACGACCTCGTCGAGGGCCTCGCCGGCGATCACCTCCTCGAGCTTGTAGAGCGTGAGGTTGATGCGGTGGTCCGTGACGCGCCCTTGCGGAAAATTGTAGGTGCGGATGCGCTCGGACCGGTCGCCGGAGCCGACCTGGTTCTTGCGGTCCGCGGCGCGGGCGGCGTCCTTGGCGGAGCGCTCGGCGTCGAAGAGCTTGGCGCGCAAAAGCGCCATGGCGCGGGCCCTGTTCTTGTGCTGGGAGCGCTCCTCCTGCACGAACACGATGGTGCCTGTCGGGATATGCGTGATGCGGATGGCGGATTCCGTCTTGTTCACGTGCTGGCCGCCCGCGCCTTGAGCCCGCATGGTGTCGATCTTGAGGTCCGCATCGCTGATCGCGATGTCGACCTCCTCGGCTTCCGGCAGCACCGCAACGGTTGCCGCCGAGGTATGGATGCGCCCCTGCGTTTCGGTGTCGGGCACCCGCTGGACCCGGTGCACGCCGCTCTCGAACTTGAGCTTGGCGAAGACGCCGCGGCCGCGGATCTCGGCCACGATCTCCTTGTAGCCGCCGACCGTGCCCTCGCTCTCGGACATGACCTCGACCTTCCAGCCCTTGAGCTCCGCATAGCGCGCATACATGCGGAAGAGGTCGCCCGCGAAGAGCGCAGCCTCGTCGCCGCCGGTGCCGGCGCGGACCTCGAGGATCGCACTCTTCTCGTCGGCGGCATCCTTTGGCAAGAGAAGGAGCCGCATTTCCTGCGCCTTGCGCTCGAGCTCCTCCTGGGCTCCCGGCCGCTCCTCCTCGGCAAGCGAGCGCATCTCGGGGTCGAGCTTCGGGTCGCCGATCATGGCCTCGAGCCCCCGCAGGTTCTCTTCCGCCGCTTGATAGGAGCGGATCGCCGCGACCACGGGGTCGAGTTCGGACAGCTCCCGAGACAGAGCCACGAAGGTGTCCGGCTCCGGGCCCGCATTAAGGGTCGCCATGACGATGTCGTGGCGCTGCAGGATGGCGGCGAGACGGTCGGGAGGGGGCGCGATGGACATCGTCAGACAGCAATTCCGTTGCGCTCGGCGAAGGCGGCGAGGAGCGGGCGAAGGGTCTCGCCGCTGGCGCTCCGCGCAAGCTCCGCGTGGAGGAGCGCCCGGACCTCGGACGCATCGAGGTCGAGCAGCATCGCCTTCACGGGACCGATGGCGCTGGGGGACATGGAAAGCGACCGGAAGCCGAGCCCGATGAGCGCCATCGCCTCGAGGGGCCTGCCGCCGATCTCGCCGCACACGGTGACCGGGCAGGCGCAGGCCTCGGCGGTTTCGGCGATGAGCTTGAGGGCGCGCAGGGACGGGGCGCTCAAGGGATCGAAACGGTTCGCCACCAAGCGGTTCTCGCGGTCGACCGCGAACAGGAACTGCATGAGGTCGTTGGAGCCGACCGAGATGAAATCGGCCTCCCGGCAGATCTCCTCGATCTGGAACAGGAGCGAGGGCACCTCCAGCATCACCCCGAGCTTCAGATCGGCCGGCAACGTGTGGCCGTGCTTGCCGAGATACGCGGTCTCGCGATCGACCAGGGCGCGGGCGCGGGCGAACTCGTCGCAGGTCGCCACCATGGGGAACATGATCTTGAGCGGATGGCCGGACGCGGCCTTCAAGAGCGCGCGAATCTGAGCGCGCAGCAGGCCCGGCCGGTCGAGGCCGATGCGGATGGCGCGCCAGCCGAGGGCCGGGTTCTCCTCCTCCACCGACTGCATGTAGGGCAGGATCTTGTCGCCGCCGATGTCGAGGGTGCGGAACGTGACCGGCATGTCGCCCGCCGCCGCGAACACGGCCCGGTAGAGCGCCTGCTGCTCCCCGGCGGACGGCATGCGCTCCGCGACCATGAACTGGAGTTCGGTGCGAAACAGCCCGACGCCCACGGCTCCGGTCTCGGCCAGATGCGGCAGGTCGACGAGAAGGCCCGCATTGAGCTGGAGGGCGATCTCGACCCCGTCGCGGGTGACCGCGGGCACGTCGCGCAGGCCCCGGTACTGCTCCATGCGCCGGGCGCGCAGCCGCGCCTTCTCGGCATAGGCCGCCTCGACGTCGGGGCGCGGGCGGATCTGAACCTCGCCGAGGCCGCCGTCCACGATGATGGCGTCGCCCGGTTCCACGAGGGAGGTGGCGTTCGACACCTCGCCGACGGCCGGGATTCCGATGGCGCGGGCCACGATGGCGATGTGGCTCGTCGGCCCGCCCTCCTCGAGGACGAGGCCGCGCAGGCGCGAGCGGTCGTAGTCGAGGAGGGCCGCCGGGCCCATGGACCGGGCGACGAGGATCGCGTTGTCGGGCAGCGAGCCGCGCTCCGCCACGAGATCGCGGCCCACGAGGCGGTGGAGAAGCCGGTTCGCGAGATCGTCGAGGTCGTGCAGGCGCTCGCGCAGGTAAGGGTCCGTCTGGCGCAGCATGCGAGCCCGGTTGTCGGACTGCACCCGCTCCACGGCGGCCTCGGCGGTGAGGCCCGAGAGCACCGCCTCCCGCATGCGCCGGAGCCAGCCCTGATCGTGGGCGAACATGCGGAAGGTTTCGAGAACCTCCCGGTGCTCGCCATGATGGGCGACGTCGCCGCGCTCGATGAGCTCGTCGATGGAGGCGCGCACCTCGCCGATGGCGGCCTGAAGACGCCTCACCTCCGCGTCCACGTTCTCGGCGATGAGGTTTTTGACGACGACACGCGGCTCGTGCAGAACCACGTGCCCGAGGCCCACCCCGTCGGCGAGGGAGACGCCGCGCTGCTGGAGAGGGCGGCGCAGGGCCGTCTCGCCGTCCGCCGGCCCGAGCGCCTGAAGCTCACCCGAGGCGATCATCTCGGCGAGCACCATGGCGGTGGTCTGGAGGGCCTCGATCTCCTCCTCCGCATAGACCCGGTAGGTGCGGTTCTGGACGACGAGGACGCCCATGGTGTTGCCGGCGCGCAGCAGCGGTACGCCCAAGAAAGCGTGGTAGATCTCCTCGCCCGTCTCGGGCTTGTAGGAGAAGGCCGGGTGGGTCTGGGCGTCGGACAGCGCCAGCGGCTCGGCGGTGGACGCGATGAGGCCGACGAGGCCCTCGCCCGCCCGCATGGTGGTGAGGTGGACGGCCTCCCGGTTCAGGCCCTCGGTCGCGAACAGCTCAAGGGTGCCGTCCCCGCGCATCACGTAGACGGAGCACACCTCCGCCACCATGTTGGCGGCGATCAGGATCACGATCTTGTCGAGACGGTCCTGCGCGCTGACCGGCTCCGCCATGATCTCGCGGAGGCGGCGCAGGAGGACGCGCGGACCGCCGAGAGCAGCTGGCATGAGCTCTAGGTTCCCGTCCCGGGCCGGCCGTTCCGGGGCCAGCCTCCACAATCAACTCAAGCTGGCAATAATGGTGTGCTGCCCGTCAAGCCTTGTCGAGGCCGTATAGCGAGTGGAGCGTGCGCACCGCAAGCTCCGTGTAGGCCGAGTCGATGAGAACCGAGAACTTGATCTCCGAGGTCGTGATGGCCCGGATGTTGATGCCCCGGTCGGCCAAGGCCTTGAAGGCCTTGGCGGCGACGCCCGCGTGGCTGCGCATCCCGACCCCGATGGCCGAGACCTTCACGACGTCGGTGGCGCCCTGGATTTCGTCGAACTCGATCTCGCCGCGATGGCTGTGGAGGACCGAGCAGGCCCGCTCGTAATCGGCCGCCGGCACCGTGAAGGTCATGTCCGTGGTGGCGTTGTTGTCCGACACCACCTGGATGATCATGTCGACGTTGATGTTGGCTTCGGCGAGGGGCACGAAGATGGAGGCCGCGACGCCCGGCTTGTCGGCCACGTTGCGCAGGGTGATCTGCGCCTCGTCCTTCGAATAGGCGATGCCGGTGACGACCTGCTGCTCCATGATCTCGTCCTCGCTGCAGATGAGGGTGCCCTGCTTCGGATCGGCGGGATCGTCGAAGGAGGAGCGGACATAGGTGGGAACGTTGTGCACCATGGCGAGCTCGACGGAGCGCACCTGGAGCACCTTGGCGCCGAGCGAGGCCATCTCCAGCATCTCCTCGTAGGAGACCCGGTCGAGGCGGCGGGCCTTGGCGACGATGCGGGGATCGGTGGTGTAGACGCCGTCGACATCGGTGTAGATGTCGCAGCGCTCGGCTCCGATGGCAGCTGCCAGCGCCACCGCGCTCGTGTCCGAGCCGCCGCGCCCGAGGGTCGTGATGCGGCGGGTCTCCTGGTGGACGCCCTGGAAACCCGACACCACCGCGACCTCGCGCGCGTCGGCGAAGCCCTTGAGGATGCCCGCGCCGTCGATCCCGGCGATCCGGGCCGAGCCATGGGCGTCCGAGGTGGTGATGGGGATCTGCCAGCCCTGCCAGGAGCGGGCCGGCAGGCCCATATCCTGGAGCGCCAGGGCGAGAAGGCCGGAGGTCACCTGCTCGCCGGAGGCCACGACCGTATCGTATTCGCGGGCGTCGTAGAGGGCGTGAGCGTCCTTGACCCAGGCGACGAGCTCGTTCGTCTTGCCGGCCATGGCCGAGACCACCACGGCGACGTCGTAGCCCGCCTCGATCTCGCGTTTGACGTGCCGCGCCACATTGCGGATGCGGTCGACCGTGGCGACGGAGGTGCCGCCGAACTTCATGACGAGACGAGGCATGGGGGCGTTCGGAAGGGACGGGGAGGCTTCGCAGGGCGAAACGGCGCGTATACATGAAGGCGGGGGCGGAGCCTGTCAACGCGACCTCCGGCCTAAACCCTCCCCCTCCGCGGGGCAGGTTGGCGAACACCGTGAGCCGGGAGAGGGGCCGTTCACACACCCTCTCCCGACCCTCGCCGATGCGAGGGCCACCCTCTCCCGCGAAGGGAGGAGGCCCGAAAGGAGCACCATGACGAGCACCATCGACCCCGAGGAAGTCGCCCGGTTCGAGCGGATCGCCAAGACCTGGTGGGACCCGAAAGGGCTCATGGGGACCCTGCACAAGTTCAACCCGGTGCGCCTCGCCTACATCCGGGACGAGGCCTGCCGGCATTTTGAGCGGGATCCGAGGAGCGTACGCTCCCTCGAGGGCCTCTCGGTCGTCGATGTGGGCTGCGGGGGCGGCGTCCTGTCCGAACCCCTCGCCCGCCTCGGCGCCCGCGTGACGGGGCTCGACCCTGCCCCCACCAACATCGCGGTCGCGAAGCTCCACGCGGAGCGGGCGGGCGTCCAGGTCGACTACCGGAACGAGACGATCGAGGCGGTGGTGGCCGGCGGCGAGCGCTTCGACGTGGTGCTCGCCATGGAGGTGGTCGAACACGTGGCGGACGTGAATGCCTTCGTCGGCGCGTGCGCGGGCGCCCTGAAGCCCGGGGGACTTCTCGTCATGGCGACGATCAACCGGACCCTGCGCTCCTTCGCCTTCGCGATCGTCGGTGCCGAATACGTGCTCGGCTGGCTGCCGAAGGGCACGCACCAATGGGAGAAGTTCGTCACCCCGGAGGAGCTGGAGCGCGCCCTCGCAGAGGCGGGACTTCAGGTCGCCGACCGGCAGGGGGTGGTCTACAATCCCCTGCGCGATGCTTGGAGTCTCGCCCGAGACACGGCCGTGAACTACATGGTGGCGGCGGCCGGACGCGATTGAGCCGGCACCGGCTCAGGCTTGGCGACGAGGAGCACGACGAGGCCCGCGATCGCGGACAGGGCGGAGCCCGAGAGCACGCCGATCTTCACCGCATCGACGATGTCCGGCCGGTCCGGGAAGGCGAGCGCGCCGATGAACAGGCTCATGGTGAAGCCGACCCCGCATAAGGTGGCAACGCCGTAGAGCTGGGCCCAGGTGGCGCCGGCCGGCAGATCCGCCAAGCGCAGGCGGATGGCCGCCCAGGCGAATGCGAAGACGCCCACCTGCTTGCCGACGAAGAGCCCGAGCGCGATGCCGAGCGGCACGGGGGTGAGCAGGATCGCGGGCGAGAGCCCGGCGAACGACACGCCCGCATTGGCGAAGCCGAAGACCGGCACGATGAGGTAGGCCACCCAGGGCTGCAGGCCGTGCTCCAGCCGGTGCAGGGGCGAGTGGGCGGATTCCGGCCGGGCGGGCGTGGCGCGCAGCGGGATCGTGAGGGCGAGCATCACGCCGGCGAGGGTCGCGTGAACGCCCGATTGGAGGACGAAGAGCCAGAGCACCGCGCCGCCCAGAAGATAGGGCCACAGGGACTCGACGCCGCGCCGATTAAGGAGCGCCAGCGCCAGGAGGGTGACGCCCGCCGCCGCCAGCATGAGAAGCGAGAGTTCGGCGGTGTAGAAGAGCGCGATGATGATCACGGCGCCCAGATCGTCGAGGATCGCAAGAGCCGTGAGGAACACCTTGAGGGAGACCGGCACGCGCGAGCCGAGGAGCGCGAGGATGCCGAGCGCGAAGGCGATGTCGGTGGCGGCCGGAATGGCCCAGCCCCGCAGGGTCTCGGGGGTCTGCACGTTCGTGGCGACGTAGAGAAGCGCCGGTACGAGCATGCCGCCCGCCGCCGCGATGCCCGGCAGGGCACGGCGGGACCAGGTGGAGAGCTGCCCGTCCAGCATCTCGCGCTTGATCTCGAGCCCCACCATCAGGAAGAACACCGCCATGAGGGCATCGTTGATCCAGTGCAGGACGGAAAGGCCGAGCACGTAGGTTTTCAGCACCCCGAAATAGGCCGGCGCGAGAGCGGAATTCGCGATCACCAGCGCCAGGACCGCCACGCCCATCAGCAGCAATCCGCCGGCCGCGCCGCTCTCGATGAGGCCGCGCAGGGCCGAGTAACGCTGCGGCTTGTCCGTCGAAGTCACGCCTTGATCCACGCCATCCTCCTTCGCCTGACCGGGGTGTAGCGTGAAGCTATTCTGGATCAAACGACGGCCGGCTTTTTTCGAGCCCTGGATGCGAGAATCGTGTCCAGCGTCACGGGGCGGTACTCCCAGGCATCGACTCCGACATCGTATTGGCGGGTCTGCTTCTTGAGCTTGCCGTGGCTGTGACCGTGGAGGTCGATCCAGCCCCGGCCCATGTTCTTCCACGTGCGGAAGGCATAGTGGCACATGACGACCGCCGTGCCGTCGAGGACGAGCTCGGCATAGGGCTGCACGCTGGCCCAGCCCTCCGCGGCGAGCGTCGCCGGTCCGTCGTTGTTGCCGACGACGAGGTGCTTCGTGCCGTTGAGCTCCGCCAGCAACTCGCCGATGCGTTCGGGCTTCACGTGAAGCGCGAAGTCTCCCAGATGCCAGACCTCGTCGCCGGGCCCGACGACCGCGTTCCAGCGCGCAATGAGTTCGGCATCGTGCTCCGGGATCGAGGCGAACGGCCGCTTGTCAATGCGCAGCACGCGCGGATCCCCGAAATGGGTGTCGCTCGTGAAAAAGACCGTCATCCGATGCCGCCTTCGGTGCGCTCGCGAGCCTCGACCCGCTCCATCTCCTGTTGCAGGAAGTAGTTGAGGGCCGTGCGCAGCACCGCGATGGCGGCGAGTTGCCCGATCTCCGTCCAGGAGGGGGCGACGGCGGTTCGCAGGATATCGGCCGCGAGGAGAAACTCGAGGCCGAGCACCAGCCAGCGGCCGAGATGCAGCCGGACCTCCTCCCGCTCCCGGTGCGTGACGCGCTCGGATGCAGGCGAGCGCATCACGCCGCGAACGAGGTGGAAGGCCGCCTCGATCAGCGCCAGCCCGATGATGAGCACCGCCAGGGCCTCGGCCCCGGCCGCGGCCCAAAGCGCCGCCGTCTTGAGAAGCTCCATGCCGCTCCCGCCGCAGAAAACCGTGGCGGGAACGGGCGGGCTGCCGTTCAGTTCCGGTCGTCGGGGGCCGGCGGCAGGGGATGGATCTCCACGCCCTCCTCCAGGAGTTCCCGCACCTCGACGGGCGTCGCCTCGCCGTAGATCGAGCGGTGCTCCAGCTCGCCGTGATGCATCTTGCGGGCCTCGTCCGCGAAGCCCCTGCCGACGTTCTCGGCATTCTGCATCACGTGATCGCGCACGGCTTTCAGCATCGCGCGGATCTGCTGCTCCTTCTCCGTCAGGATGGCGAGGGGCTGCGTCTCGGGCGCTGCCGGAGGGACGACCGCCCGGTCCGTGCGGGCGATCCGGGGTGCCATGATCTGTTTTTCCACTTTGATGGAGTTGCAGACCGGACAGGAGACGAAGCCGCGCTTCACCTGCATGTCGTAGGCGTCGCTCGACGGAAACCAGCTCTCGAAGGAATGGGCGTTGTCGCAGGACAGGGCGTACTTGATCATGGTCTTGAGATGGGCGGAGGTACCTTCATTGCCAAGGGTTTACACCCCGGTTGGTGACCCGCGCCCTAACGCCGCCTTAGCCTCAGGCCGCATCCACCTGCCGGCGGGCCGGCGCGGTCGCAACCCGGAACGGCCGGGCGTTCTTCAGGGTCGGGATGCGCCCCCGCGCATCCGCCACGAGGGCGGTGTCGATCTCGGCGAGGATCACGCCGGGTTCGGTGCCGCCCTCGGCGAGCACCCGCCCCCAGGGATCGACGATGATCGAGTGCCCGAAGGTTTCGCGGCCGTCCTCGTGGAGCCCGCCTTGGGCGGCGGAGATCATGAACGAGCCCGTCTCGATGGCTCGCGCGCGTTGCAGAACGTGCCAATGGGCCTCGCCCGTCTGACGGGTGAAGCAGGCGGGCGCGGAGAGGAAGGAGGCGCCGTTCTCGGCGAGCGCCCGGTAGAGGGCCGCAAAGCGCACGTCGTAGCAGATCGTGAGCCCGAGGAGCCCCCAGGGGGTCTCGGCGAGCACCGCTTGATCGCCCCCCGTATAGGTGTTCGACTCCCGCCAGCTCTCGCCGTTCGGCAGGTCGACGTCGAAGAGGTGGACCTTGTCGTAGGACGCGGCCACCTCTCCGGCTGAATCGATCAGGAAGGCGCGGTTCGCCAACTTCTCGCCGTCCTGGACCGCGAGGGAGCCGACTTGAACCGTGAGGCCGCGCTCCCGGGCCACCTCGCGCAGGGCGAGAAGGGTCGGGTCGGCGACCTCGGGGCCCACTTTTTCGAACAGGGAGCGGCGGTCGCGCTCCACGAGGGAGGTCATCTCGGGCGTCTGGACGAAATGGGCGCCCCGGTCCGCCGCCTCCCGGACGAGCGCGACGGCCGCGTCCCTGTTGGCCAGGGGATCGCGGGTGGAGCGCATCTGGACGCAGGCGGCGGTGAAACGGGGGGCGGTCATGGCGGGCTCCGGTCAGGCCTGCAGGAGGCGGGCGAGTTCGCCGCGTCCGTCGAGGGCGTAAAGGTCGTCGCAGCCGCCCACATGGCGCTCGCCGATGAAGACCTGCGGCACGGTCGAGCGCCCGCCGGCCCGCTGGATCATCTCGGCCCGCCGGTCGGGGGTGCGCTCGATGTCGACCTCGTCGAAGGCCGCGCCGCGCTCTTTGAGGAGATCCTTGGCGGCGGCGCAATAGGGGCACCAGCCCTTGGTGTAGATGGTGATCGCGGGCATCGCGGGCTCCGGGTCTGCTGGCCCCCCGATATAGGGTCTCTCACGCCTCCGTCACAACCCGCGCGAAGGCCAGCACGTCCACCGCCGCGGCTCCCCCGCGGATCAGCGCCCGCGAGCAGGCATTGGCGGTGGCGCCCGTGGTGAGCACGTCGTCGACGAGGAGAACCCGCTTTCCCGCGAGCCTCGCCCGGGCCTCCGCAGGCACCCGGAAGGCGCCCTGCAGGTTGTCCCGGCGCTGCGCCTTGGTGAGCCCCACCTGGGCCTCCGTGCGCTTGACCCGGGCGAGCAGGAACGGGTCGCAGGGCCGGCCGGACAGGGCCGACACCACGCGCCCCAGCGCCATCGCCTGGTTGAAGCGCCGGCGCCAGAGCCGCAGCCGGTGGAGGGGAACGGGCACGATCACGTCCGCCGCCGGGAGCAGTTCCGCCCCGGCGGACGCCATCATGCGGCCGAGCGCCCGGGCAAGGTCCGGCCGGTCGCCGTATTTGAGCCGATGCACCAGGGCGCGGGCGGTGTCGTCGTAGTGCGCGACGGCCCGCGCCCGATCGAAAACCGGCGGGTCGGCGATTGCGGCCGGGGACAGGAGAGGCGCCCCGTGATCGACCGCAAAGGGCGTGCCGAGCCGCTCGCAGTAGGGCCGCTCGATGAAGCGCAGCCCCCGCCAGCACCCGGCGCAGAGCGCGTGGGGCTCCCCCGTCGCGCCGCCGCAGGCGCTGCAGGTCGGCGGGTAGACGAGGCCCACGGCAGCCCGCCCCGCGGCCTGCAGGATCGGGAGCAGGTGGCGGCTCGCGAGGGATCTCATGGACGAAGCTTAAGGGCGAAAGCCGGGATCTGGAACGGCAGCCTTCCCTTGCATCGGCATCGACGCCATATCGCTGGCCTCATGAGCGCTCCCGTCGTCTTCGACCGCCCCCTCGTCCGCCACCGTCTGGCGCGAGCCTTGAGGCAGGGCTACGTCGATTTCCTCCTCGCCCGCGCGGTGGAGGACCTGGAGGATCGGCTCGGCGCGGTGCTGCGCGAGTTTCCTGAGGCGCTCGACGCCGGAACGCCGACCGCCGCCGCAGCGGACCTTTTAAGGCGCCGAGGCCATGCGGTCACCCGGCTCTCGCCGGTCGCGGAAAGCGGGGCTGTCCTCGGGGACGAGGAGCGCCTGCCCTTCGGAGGCGAACGGTTCGATCTTGCGGTCTCCCTGCTGTCCCTCCACGCGGCGAACGACTTGCCCGGGGCTCTCGTGCAGCTGCGCCGGACCCTGAGGCCGGACGGGCTGTTCATCGGATGCCTTCTCGGCGGAGCGACCCTCACCGAACTGCGCCAGAGCTTCACCGCCGCCGAGGCCGAGGTCGAGGGCGGCGTCTCCCCACGGGTCGCGCCCTTCGCGGACGTGCGGGATCTCGGCAGCCTTTTGCAGCGGGCGGGCTTCGCCCTGCCGGTGGTGGACGGCGAGACCGTACGGGTGCGCTACGGCGATCCCTTCTCGCTCATGCGCGACCTTCGCGGCATGGGGCTCACCAACGCGCTGCAGGACCGCCGGCGCACGCCGCTGCGGCGCGCCACCTTGATGCGTGCCGCAGCGATCTATGCCGAGCGCTTCGCGGATCCGGACGGGCGCCTTCCGGCGACCTTCGAACTCGTCTGGCTGTCCGGCTGGGCGCCTCACGAGAGCCAGCAGAAGCCTCTGCGCCCCGGCTCGGCCAAAATGCGGCTGGCCGAAGCCCTCGGCGTGCCGGAGGGCGGCTCGCCGCCGAGGCCCTGACGCACCCTTGGGCTTGCGCCCCGCCGCCCTATCCTCACGGGCCTGCACCAGCGAGGTGACCCCCATGAGCGAGCCCGGCACCGACCACCCCATCACGGTCTCCGACAACCCGAACCGCATCCGCGTGATGCTCGGCGGCTTCATCGTCGCGGAGACCACCCGTTCCCTCACCCTGAAGGAGGCCTCGTACCCGCCGGTGCACTACATCCCCCGGGAGGACGTGAACATGAGCCTCCTCGACCGCACGGACCATCGCACCCGCTGCCCCCACAAGGGCGAGGCCTCCTACTACACGGTTACGGCCGGCGGGCTCGTGCGGGAGAACGCGGTGTGGACCTACGAGACCCCGAATCCGGGGGTGAGCCGCATCGCGGGGCACGTGGCGTTCTACCCGAACCGGGTGGACGCCATCGAGGAGTTCACCGACTAGCACCCGACTCCCCTCGCGAAAGCCTTTGAGCTAAACGAGGCGGGGGAGCACCACGGCCATGTCGTTCACGTTCAACACCACGCCGTCCGTCATCTTCGGGGCGGGAACGCTCTCGCAGATCGGCGCGCTCGCGGCGACGCGCCTCGCGCAGCGCGTGCTCGTCGTCACGGATGCAGGACTCGTGCGGGCGGGGCTCGTGGAGCCGGCCCTGTCGGGCCTCGCCGCCGCAGAGGTCGCCGCGGCCACCTTCGATGCGGTCGTCGCCGATCCGCCGGAGGCGGTGGTGCTGGACGCCGTGGCGCAGGCCCGCTCCTTCGATGCGAGGGCGGTGATCGGGCTCGGCGGCGGGTCGTCCCTCGACGTCGCCAAACTTGTCGCGCTGCTGGCGGCCTCAGGCGAAGAGCTCGGTGCCATCTACGGCGTCGGGAATGCGAGGGGGCCGCGCCTGCCCCTGCTGCTCGCTCCGACCACGGCCGGCACGGGTTCGGAGGTGACGCCGATCTCGATCGTCACCACCGGCACCCACGAGAAGAAGGGCGTCGTGTCGCCCCTGCTCATTCCCGACATCGCCCTTCTCGATCCCGAGCTCACCCTCGGCCTTCCGCCCGCCGTGACGGCTGCGACCGGCGTCGACGCGATGGTGCATGCGATCGAGGCCTACACCTCGGCGAGCCCCAACAACAACCCGGTCTCCCGCGCGCTGGCCTGCGAGGCCTTGCGGCTGCTCGGTCGCAACATCCGGCAGGCGGTTCATCACGGGCGGGATCTCGAGGCACGGGGAGCGATGCTCATCGGCTCCATGCTGGCGGGCCAGGCCTTCGCCAACTCGCCCGTCGCCGCCGTGCACGCCCTCGCCTATCCGATCGGCGGCCATTTCGGGGTGCCGCACGGGCTGTCGAACGCCCTCGTCCTGCCGCACGTGCTGCGCTTCAATGCGAGCGCCTGCGCGGCCGCGTATGCCGAGCTCTCGCCGCATGCCTTCCCGGACTTGCCGGAGTCCGATGCGGGCGCCTTCATCGATGCGCTAACGAAGCTGTCCGCCGAGATCGGCCTGCCGCCGCGGCTGAGGGATGTCGGCATCCCGGCCGACGCCGTGCCGCTCATGGCCGAGGATGCGATGAAGCAGACCCGGCTCCTCGTGAACAACCCCCGGCCCCTCGGCCTTGCGGATGCGCGGGCGATCTACGAGGCGGCCTGGTGATGCAGCGCATTCCGGCCCCGCGCGAGGCGGCGGGACGCCCATGACCGAGCGCGTGCAGCGCCTCGCGCGCGATGCCTTCCCGGTCTTCCGGTCCATCACCACGCGCTGGATGGACAACGACGTGTATGGGCACGTGAACAACGTGCAGTACTACGCGTTCTTCGACTCGGCCGTGAACGGCTGGCTGATCGAGCGAGGACTCCTCGACGTGAAGCGGAGCGATACGGTCGGCCTCGTGGTGGAGACGGGTTGCACCTATTTTGCGAGCGTCGCGTTCCCGGATGTGATCGAGGCGGGCATCCGTGTGACGAAGCTTGGTCGGTCGTCCGTCCGCTACGAGGTCGGCATCTTCCGCTCCGGAGCGGCGGAGGCCGCGGCCCAGGGCCACTTCGTCCACGTCTATGTCGACCGCGCGTCGCAGCGCCCGGTGGAGATCCCGCCCGCCACGCGGGAGGCGCTCAGCGCGCTCCTCCCAAGCGCCCGCTGAAGGACACCACCGCGACGCCTGCGAGCACGATGGCGCCGCCGGCCGCCTCGCGCAGGCCGAGATGCTCGCCGAGGAACAGGATCGCGAGGATCGCCGTCCAGACCGGCATGAGATAGCCCACCATGGACGCCCGCGTCGGGCCTGCGCCGACGATGAGGCGCATGAAGAGCAGGATCGGGATCGCGGTGGCGAGCACGCCGAGGCCGGCCAGGGACGCCGCATGCTCGGGCACCGTCGAGAAGGCGGCCGGTCCGACGAGCGCGAGGGCCAGAGCGGTGGCCGGAATGGCCGAGCAGATCTGCTGCCCGAGTGCGAGGCGTGCAGGATCGGCATTCTTCACGGCGCGGGCATAGATGTTGCCCAGCGCGTAGCTCACCGCCACCGCCACCATGGCGAGCGCGCCCCACAGGCTCACGCCGCTGTCGGGAAGAGCGGCGGGACCGATGAGCACGCCCATGCCGACGAAGCCGATGAGAACGCCGGCGAGTCGGCGCGGCGTCAGGCGCTCGTCGGCGAACATGGCATGGGCGAGAACGGCGACGACGAGCGGCCCGGCCGCCTGGATCATGGCGGCGGAGGCCGCCGTCACCTGGGTCAGCGCATAGGCGACGAGCACGTTGGGACCCCAGCCGTTGAACGTGCCGAGAAACAGCCAATCCCGCCACTCGCGCCCCTGCGGGAGGAGCGACCGTCCCTGAAGGACGAAGAAGGCCGCGAGCGTCAGGGCGCCGAGAAGGCCGCGCACCGCCGCGATGACGAAGGGGTTCACGGCCCCCGCGAGCTTGATGAAGAGAAAGCCGCTCGCCCACAGGATCGAGCAGGCGAGGAGATGGGTGACGAGAAAGGCCGGGGTCGGCGCGAGCGGATTTGCCATGCCGCTCACGACACCAGCAGATCGGTCAGGAACGGGATGAGCGGCTCGTCCGCCGGGGGCATGGGATAGGAGCGCAGATCCGCCGGCCTCACCCACTTGAGCGCCTGGCCCTCGCGGGGCTGCACCAAGCCCTCCCAGCGCCGGCAGATGTAGAGCGGCATCAGAAGGTGGAAGGTCTCATAGGGGTAGCTCGCGAAGGTGAGCGGCGCGAGGCAAGGCTCCTTCACGACGATGCCGAGTTCTTCGTGCAGCTCCCGGATGAGCGTCTCCTCCGGTCGCTCGCCCGGCTCCACCTTGCCGCCGGGAAACTCCCACAGGCCCGCCAGCTGCTTTCCCTCCGGCCGCTGCGCCAGAAGGATGCGGTTGTCCGGATCGATCAGGGCGACCGCCACGACGAGGGTGAGCTTCATGACGCGGCGCGCTCCATCGATGGAGTCCCGAGCGGGCTCCGGCGCCGCGAGCGGAACTCGTTGCCGCCGGGCGTGACCTTGTAAATCGGCCCTCCCCCCGTTGCGGGAGGGGGATGACGGGCAAGCGACTTTAGGAGCGGTAATCCCCGTTGATCTCAACGTAAGCTTTCGTGAGATCGCAGGTCCAGGCCGTCGCCTCCCCGCGACCGAGCCCGAGATCGACGCGGATCAGGATCTCGTCACCCTTCATGTAGGCGGAGGTCTTCGCCTCGTCGTAGGCCGCATCCCGTGCGCCTTTGACGGCAACCCGGATGTCGCCGAACCAGATCGCGAGCTTGTCGCGCTCCGCCGGCTCGCCGGCCTTGCCCACCGCCATGACCACGCGGCCCCAGTTCGCATCCTCGCCGGCAACGGCGGTCTTCACGAGAGGCGAGTTCGCGATCGACATGGCGATGCGCCGGGCCGACACGTCGCCCTTTGCGCCCGTGACCCGCACGGTGACGAATTTGCGCGCGCCCTCGCCGTCGCGCGCGACCTGCTGGGCGAGATCGACGAGCAGGTCCTCGAAGGCTTGGCGGAACGGGGAGAGGCGCCGGTCGCTCGGCAGCGTGATGGTCGGAGCGCCCCGCTCCCGGGCGGCGCCGGTCGCGAAAGCGAGAAGCGTGTCGGAGGTCGAGGTGTCACCGTCGACGGTGACGCAGTTGAAGCTCTTTTCGGTGCCCTTCTTGACGAGGGCCTGCAGCACGGACGGCGCGATGGGAGCGTCCGTGAAGACGAAGGACAGCATCGTCGCCATGTCGGGCGCGATCATGCCGGCGCCTTTGGCGATGCCGTTGATCGTCACCTCCACGCCGCCGATGCTGGCCGTGCGGGTGGCGACCTTCGGAAAGGTGTCGGTCGTCATGATGGCGCGGGCGGCCTCGACCCAGGCGTCCGGCGTTGCTTTGGCCTCGCAGGCGCTGAGGACGCCGTCGAACTTCGCTGCATCGAGCGGCTCGCCGATGACGCCCGTGGATGCGAGGAAGACCTGGCTCGCCCGGCATCCTGCAGCCTCCGCGGCGATGTCGGCCGTGAGCTTCACGGCCTGCGCGCCGCTCTTGCCCGTGAACGCATTGGCGTTGCCGGAATTGACCACGAGGGCGCGCGCCTGCCCCTTCTCGAGGTTCTTGCGGCACCAATCGACCGCGGCGGAGGGGCAGCGCGATCGGGTGAGCACGCCTGCGACCGCGGTGTCCTTCGCAAACGTCATGTAGAGGACGTCGGTGCGGTTCTTGTAGCGAATCCCAGCTTCCGCCGTCGCGATCCGGATGCCCTCGATGGCCGGCAGGGTCGGGACGGTTTTCGGCGCAAGCGGGGACACGAGCTTGGACATACAGGGCTCCGACGGGGAGGCTTCACGGATCGCAGTGGGAGGGCGACCTGCGGACTCTTCAAGCCCCTTGTCAAGCCTGCGACGGGCGGACCCGCCGCAGGCCGGGAGCGGAACCCGGCCTGACGGCCTCCGTTGACCCGGTCATCCCGCCCGAAACGGAGACTTTCGATGAGCCACACCAAGCATCCGAAAACAAAGGCCAGCGGCGGCCTCGGGGAAGACAACGACCGCAACCCCGGCATCGGCTCCTCGAAGGGCACCACGATGGGCGGCTTCGACCCGCACGATCTCGAGGGCAAGACGAGTTCGGAAGGCGACGTGATGAACGAGACGACCCGGGAGGGCGGCATCGACCCCGATCACCGGGGCCGCACCAACAAATAGGCACCGGCACGCATCCTGAAGCGTTGAACCGGCAGCCCATCCGCAGGAGACCGATATGGCCGACATGCAGCACAAGTCCGACCCGCAGACCAAAGGCGAGTCCCAGGAAAAGCAACTGCCCGAGAACTCGAAGGAAGCTCTCGACCGCAAGCTCGACGAGGGCGTCGAAGAGACCTTCCCGGCGAGCGACCCGGTCTCGGTGAAGATCACGAAGTAGGAGTCCGACGCGTCATCCCCGGCGGGCCCCGGCCGGCCAGGGGTGACGCCTGAGCGGCCCTACCCCTCCAAGAGGCGGCGCGCGATCACCTGCGCCTGGATCTCCGCCGCCCCCTCGAAGATCGACAGGATGCGCGCGTCGCACAGGACGCGCGAGATCGGGTATTCGAGGGCAAAGCCGTTGCCGCCGTGGATCTGCAGGGCGTTGTCGGCGGCCGCCCAGGCCACGCGGGCGGCGAGGAGCTTCGCCATGCCGGCCTCGAGGTCGCAGCGCCGTCCCTCGTCCTTGGCGCGGCCCGCGAAGTAGGTGAGCTGGCGCGCGATGTGGATCTCGACCGCCATCAGGGCGATCTTGTCGGCCACCCGCGGGAAGGCCACGAGCGGCTTGCCGAACTGCACGCGCTCCTCCGCATAGCGCAGCCCGAGATCGAGGGCCGATTGGGCGACGCCCACGGCGCGGGCCGCCGTCTGAATCCGGGCGGACTCGAAGGTCTGCATCAACTGCTTGAAGCCCTGCCCCTCGACGCCGCCGAGCAGGTTTTCGCCCGGCACCTTGAAACCGTCGAAGGCGAGTTCGTATTCCTTCATGCCGCGGTAGCCGAGCACCTCGATCTCGCCGCCGCTCAGGCCCTCGACCGGAAAAGGGTCCTCGTCCGTTCCGCGAGGCTTCTCAGCAAGGAGGATCGACAGGCCGCGATGGCTCGGCTCGGCCGGGTTCGTGCGCACCAGCATCGTCATGAGGTCGGCGCGGACCGGATGGGTGATCCAGGTCTTGTTGCCGGACACGGTCCAGGATTCGCCGTCCTTGACGGCCCGTGTCTTGAGCGAGGCGAGGTCCGACCCCGTATTCGGTTCCGTGAAGACGGCGGTGGGCAGGATGTCCCCCGCGGCGATCCCCGGCAGGAAGCGCTGCTTCTGCTCTTCCGTGCCGCCGCCCAGGATCAGCTCGGCCGCGATCTCCGACCGGGTGCCGAGGGAGCCGACGCCGATATAAGCGCGGGACAGTTCCTCGGAGACGACGCACATGGACACCTTGGACAGGCCCATGCCGCCGTATTCCTCCGGGATCGTGAGGCCGAAGACGCCGAGCTCCGCCATTTTCGCCACGACCTCGAGGGGAATGTAGGCGTTCGCAAGGTGCCAATCGTGGGCGTGGGGCACCACTTCGGCCTCGCCGAAGCGGCGCATCTCGGCCCGAATCGCCTCCAAGGTCTCGTCGAGGCCGCTATCGCCCACGGTCGCCGCGCCTTGGCTCTGCCGGATCAGGACGACGAGGCGGGCCCGGTTCTCCGGCGTGTTGCCGCCGGCAATGAGCGTCTCGACCGCGGCCGTCCGGAAACGGGCCACGTCGCGGGCGGAGAGACCTAAGGCCTGTGGGCGCACGATCTCACCCTGGCTCATCGGGATCGCTCCGAAGGCCTGGTCGAGATATTCGCCGAGCCCGATCCTGACGAGCAGTTCCTCGATCTCACCGAAGCGGCCTTCGGTCGTCAGGCGCTCCGCATAGGCGCCGAGTTCCCGCACGGCCTCCCCATAGGTGGAAAGCCAGGCCAAGCCATGGACCGCATGCTGGTGCGCCTCCAGCCGCTCCGCCGACAAGCGCCCATCCGCCGTGGCGAGGGCGCGAACCCGGCGTGTCGCCTCCGCAACCAGGCCGGCGACAGCTTCGGTCGCTTCTCGGCTTTGGCCGAGGAGGTCGGTAGGCTCGGATGCGGTGGCAAGAGCGGTCACGGAGCACTCCATCTTAGGTGCAGTGCAGCGTAAACGCAGACGGTCTCGCTGTTGATCCCCTTTTTGGCCTAAGTCCGCCGCCGGCGGGTCCTTCGGCTAGGCCGTCCGCCAGAGGCGCGCGTCCACCCATCGCCCGACGGCCGCGAAGGTTCGCTTCGCACCCTCGACCACATCGGGGTTCTGGGAGGGCTGGGCAGCGCCAAAGGCGTCGAGGGCCTCCCGAAAGCTGCGCCAGAGCGGTCCCGTCGCAGCCCCGCGCCCGTTAAAGAAGCTGCAGGCCTCGGCGACACCTTCGATCTCAGCCGCCAGGAGACGGCGGAAGATGAGCTGGCCGCCGAGAGTCGAGCCCTCGAGCACGTACAAGGCGCCGAGGGCATGGGCGAAGGTCGAGAGGGCCGGCAAGGCCTCGGCTGGAGCATCGGGCAGATCCTCGGCCCTCACCCCGAGCCGGCCCAGATCGTCGACGAGCCGCGCGGCATGGGGCCGGTCCTGGAGATCGATCCCCCAGTGCGGCCAATCGGAAAACTCACATAGGCGCTCTTCGAGTGGCCGGTAGAGACGCAGGAAGCGAATGAGGCAGGCCCGGTAATCGTCCCGGCCCGCGATCGTGCCAGGCAGACCAACCGATGTCTCGGTGGCGCGATGAGCGGCTGCCGTCTCCGCCCGCAGCTGCAACGAGAGAGGCATCCCCTCCCGAGGAGGCCGATCAACCCTGGCGGCAATGGTCGGAGCCTTGCGAGGGGACGTACTATGCGACATCGAGACAGCCACCGAGGGAGGTGAAGGCGAGCGAAACGGAACGGCCCGGGAGGCCTCCTGGCGAGGGTCTTGGGCGGGATCCCCTGAGGGGTGCAGACCACAGGAGCCGGCCGAAGCCAACCCCGTCGGCGTGATGCCTCAGCCGCAGGCGCTGAGGAACCGCTCCGCAAGGTCGACGGTGCCCCGAGTATAGCCCGGTCTCAAGCCGCGAGCCGTCGGCGTTTCGGCGTGAGATGCGATCCACGCGGTCAGCTGCATGCGGCGCAGCATGACGACCATGGGGAGCGCGGCCTCGTCCTCGAGCGAGAGAGGCGCGACGGACCGATAACCCTCGACCCAGGCCGCCATGAGATCCGGCAGGAAAGGCTCGTGCTCGAGAAAGCTGACGGCCGCGGCGAAATCGTAGATGAACCAGCTCAAGCCGCAATCGTCAAAGTCGATCAGCCCGAGCCGCTCGCCCTCGACGAGGAGATTGGCGGGCCGCATGTCACAGTGAATGAGCCTCAAGCGATCGGGACCGTTACCATACTCCCGGGTCATAACTTCCAGCAGCCCCGCGGCCCGCTCCAGCACGGCCCGGCCCGGCCCGTCGAGCCCCGGCGCGGCCCGCCAGTCTCCCCAATGCGCCCGGGCGCCGATGATCGTGTCGAACGTCCAGACTTTTCGCGTGAACCCGCGCGGCCTTGCCCATTCGCGGCTCTGCCGATGCAGCGTCGCGCTGACCGCGCCGAGGCGGCTATACCATCGGACGATGTCGCCGGCGGGATCGGGCTCGCAGCCCGCCATGAACTCGAAGGCCGCCATCCGGCGGCGTCGAACGTCGTCGCCGAGAACGCAGAGAAGTTCGCCGCCGACGGTGGGAACAGGCCGAGGTGTCTCCACCACGCCGGCCGCCCGCAGCACCTCGATCCACGCGAGCTCCGATCGGATCTCGGCCTCGGTTTGATAGCCGGGCCGATAGATCCGGATCACCAATCGCCGCCCGCCGTCCTCATCGTCCACGAGATAGGTCGCGTTCTCCGAGATACTCATGAGCGTCACGGCGGCTTTGTCCGGCATGCCCCATTGGGGCAGAGCCGAGCGAACGCTGGACTGGAGATCACGGAGGAACGCGTCGTTGTACATCGTCAAGGCTTTAGACGCGGTGCACCGAACTCGCCAGTACCGTGGCCTGGATGAGACCCAGAACGGCAGAGTGCAAGGAGCGTGTTCCAAACGCACGTCAGCCCCCGGCGTTTGTGGGTCCGGGGGCTGTGTGTGTGTGGTGGTGTTTGTGGTGTGGTGTGGTGGTTGCGGGGACAGGATTTGAACCTGTGACCTTCAGGTTATGAGCCTGA
>JAESFT010000089.1_pt1 | contig 140685 bp, 139 predicted proteins | sample 9269451 | NCBI WGS metagenome assembly JAESFT01 (sample SAMN14502557, study PRJNA617106) | algae metagenome | isolation source: Scytonema hyalinum WJT4-NPBG1 and co-occurring heterotrophs from well... | place: USA: Mojave Desert, Joshua Tree National Park, California | collected 2006-05-25 | reverse complement strand
CGTCTTCCGCAAGACCGCCCGCAACTTCAATCAGCCGATGGCGACGGCAGCCAAGATCTGCGTTGCCGAAGTCGAAGAGATCGTCCCCGTCGGCACACTGAACCCGGATGCGATCCACGTCCCCAGCATCTTCGTGAAACGCATGATCCTCGGCGCACCCTACGACAAGAAGATCGAGTTCCGCATGACGCGGGAGCGGGAGCCGGCGTGAGGCAGCCCAATCCGTGGTTGATGGTCGGCGGCTGGCTGAGCGTCATCGCGTCCCTTCTGCACGTCGCCTGCATCTTCGGCGGGCCGGACTGGTACCGTTTCTTCGGCGCGGGCGAGGCGTTGGCGCAGGCCGACGCACGGGGTGAATGGTATCCCGCCGTGATCACCGCGGGGATTGCGACCGTGCTCGCGATCTGGGCTGCCTATGCCTTCGCCGGCGCGGGCGTGATTGGCCGCCTTCCACTGATGCGGACCGCCCTGATCACGATCAGCGCGATCTATCTGGTGCGCGGCCTGTTCATCCTCCCCGTCCTGGCCGAAGCGCAGGCGCGGACGCCGTTTAATATCTGGTCGTCTTTGATCGTGCTGGCGTACGGCGTCGCTTACGCGATTGGGACGTGGCAGGCCTGGCCTCACCTCAAGCGGGTTGCTCTTCGGGCGGAGGCCGCTTGATCCTCTCTCTCCTCCTACTAGCGGCTGCCATTGAGGATCGCGCGGCCGATATCGCGGCCTTGCGTGAGGCCAAGCTGAACGCATGGCCCGGATATTACCGAGCGAACGATCCGGACGGGCTCGCCGCGTTTCTCGCCGACGGCTTCGTCGCGCTGAGCGACGATGGTTCGTCTGAGACCAAGGCTGAGGTTGTCGCCTGGGTGCGCGCGAACAAATGGGCGGGCGGTAGCAACGGCTTCCGCTACGACATCAAGGACATCGCCTTTTACAGCGAGAACATCGCGAATGTGTACGGCGTCGGATCCTTTGACGGTAAAGCCGCCGACGGCTCTGCCTGCCGGATGCGCTACACCTCGGCCAATATCTTCGTGCGCGAGGGCGGCCGGTGGAAGCCCAAATTCAGTCACACCAGCAAGGCCGCCTGCGCGGCAAAGGACAGCTAAAATGCCTTGGGACCGCAACCAGATGGCCGCGCGGGCGGCGCGGGAGCTGCAGGACGGCTTCTATGTGAATCTCGGCATCGGCATTCCGACCCTGGTCGCCAACCACGTCCCGGCGGGCGTCGAGGTCACGCTACAGTCCGAGAACGGCATGCTCGGCATTGGGCCGTTTCCGTATGAGGACGAGGTCGATCCGGACCTGATCAACGCCGGCAAGCAGACCATCTCGGAACTGCCCTCGTCCAGCTATTTCGGCTCGGAGCAGAGCTTCGCCATGATCCGAGGCGGCCATATCGACCTGACCGTGCTCGGCGCGATGGAAGTCAGCCAAGATGGCGACATTGCCAACTGGATGATCCCGGGCAAGATGATCAAGGGCATGGGCGGTGCAATGGATCTGGTCGCCGGCGTCAAGAAGATCATCGTGGTGATGGAGCATAACGCCAAGGACGGCAGCCCCAAGTTCATCCCGTCTTGCACGCTTCCGCTGACGGGCAAGAACGTCGTTGATATGATCGTGACCGATCTGGCGGTCTTCCAGCGCCCCGATCATCAGAGTCCGTTCAAGCTGATCGAATTGGCTCCGGGCGTCACCGCCGACGAGGTCAAGGCGAAGACGACGGCGCACTTCGTCTCCTAGGCCGCTCGTCCCGAGCGAAGTCGAGAGGCGCTGACATAGGACAGGAGACACGCCCCTCGACTACGCTCGGGACGAGCGATCTTGGTGATCGGGCAGCAGGGTTCCCGCGCTTCAGCCCCTCGTTTCTGTCGTTTCGTCGTGAAAACGGCAGCCAAGGCCTTGGCGTAACGCTGAATCTCTGATTCCTTAACCCTACATAAGGGGCAATCGGGTCACAGGGGTCGCTGGACGTGGTGAAGAACATCAAGATGGGAATCCAGCAACGACCCAAAGCGGCAGCGATCGGCGGCGGCGTCGCCGGCATGCTCGCGCTCGCGGCGATTGTCCCGGGGCTCATCGCGACCCGCTCGCCGGCCGTCGCGTCGCAGCCCGGCGTTTATCAAGGCGCTCGGTCCGGCCTGATCAACTCCGCCTATCGTGCGCCGTACAAGGTCGACTATGAGCGGCTCGACGCGCGGCTTCGCCTGGCTGCGACCAAGCCCGACATGGTCGGCATGGCCGTCGCGGTCATCGAGAATGGCGAAATCACCTTCGTCCAGGGCTATGGCAAGACGACGGCGAACGGCACTGAGCCGGTCACGCCCAACACTGTCTTTCGCTGGGCGTCGCTGTCCAAGGGCGTCGCCTCGACCATGGCGGGCCTGCTCGAAGCCGAAGGCAAGCTTTCGCTGAACGAGCCAGTGGCCAAGTTCAACACCACCCTGCGCCTGCCAAAGGGCGGCGAGGCGATGACGACCATCGCCGACATTCTGTCGCACCGCGTCGGCATCGCCCGTAACGCTAATGACGGCAAGCTGGAGAGCGGGGCCGATCCCAAGGCGCTGCGCATGGCGCTAGCGACGCTGCAGCCCGCCTGCGCGCCGGGTACCTGCCATACCTACCAGAATATCGCATTCGACACGGTCAGCGAAATCGTGGAGAAGGTGACCGGCCAGTCCTATCAGAACGAAGTCCGCCGCCGCCTCTTCGCGCCTTTGGGCATGCAGACGGCGAGCCTGACGCGAGCCGGGCTGATGGCGTCGCGCAGCTGGGCGCGCCCGCATGTCGGCCGCAACACCGTCCAGGTGAACGACAACTATTACCGCGTGCCGGCAGCCGGCGGCGTCAACTCGTCGATCATGGATCTGGCGATCTGGATGCGCGCCCAGATGGGCCTGGCCCCGCAGGTGCTGCCGCCGCAGGTGCTCGACACCATCCACCAGGCGCGTGTCGGCACGCCCCGGCGCGGCACGGCCTTCGCCCGCGCCATGGGCCCGTCGCAATATGCGCTCGGTTGGCGCGACTATAACTATGCCGGCCGCTGGCTGGTTGGGCACCAGGGCGCGGTGATGGGCTATCGCGCGACGGTCCTGTTCGACCCGCAGGCTAAGTCGGGCGTCGCAGTGCTCTGGAACTCGCAGACCGGCCGCCCGTCCGGCGTGCAGCTGGAAGTGCTCGAGATGCTCTACGGTCAGCCCCGCAACGACTGGCTGAAGCTCGACACCGCCACTGCCGCGCCGACCACCGAAACCATCGTCGAATAAGGCGGATTCACAGGACTGTCCCAGGCTGATACAGGTCGGGTCGTGACTGGGCAGCGCACGCTTTATCAGAAGATCTGGGACGCTCACGTCGTCGAGCGGCGCGATGACGGCACGTGCCTGATCTATATCGACCGGCATCTGGTCCACGAAGTGACCAGCCCCCAGGCCTTCGAGGCGTTGCGCCTCAACGGCCGCAAGGTGCGGCGGCCGGACCTGACCCTCGCCGTTCCCGACCATAATCTGCCGACGACGCCGCGCCGCGGCTCGAACGGCATGCGCCTGCCGATCGCCGACCCGGAAAGCGCCCAGCAGCTGGCGGCGCTAGAGCGCAACGCGCCCGCCTTCGGCATCCGCTACATTGCTGACACGGATCCGGAGCAGGGCATCGTCCATGTCGTCGGTCCCGAGCAGGGGTTCACGCTGCCGGGCTGCACTCTCGTCTGCGGTGACAGCCACACCGCGGCCCATGGCGCGCTCGGGGCGCTGGCCTTCGGCATCGGAACGTCGGAGGTGGAGCATGTGCTCGCCACCCAGACGCTGCTGCTGAAACAGTCCCGGTCGATGAACATCCGCATCGAGGGCAAACTCGGCTTTGGCGTCAGCGCCAAGGACCTGATCCTCCACATTATTGGCCGGATCGGGGCGGCAGGCGGCACCGGCTATGTAATCGAATATTCCGGCTCGACCATTCGCGACATGTCGGTCGAGGGGCGGCTGACCGTCTCCAACATGTCGATCGAAGCGGGCGCGCGCGCCGGCTTGATCGCGCCCGACGACAAGACTTTCGCCTATCTTGAGGGCCGCCCAATGGCGCCGAAGGGCGAAGCTTGGGAGCAGGCGCTCGCCTGGTGGCGCAGCCTGCCAAGCGACGAAGGCGCGGTGTTCGACCGCGTCGTCGATATCGACGCGACGGAGGTGGCGCCGACCGTCACCTGGGGCACTAGCCCGGAAGACGTGGCGCCGATCACCGGCGCCGTGCCCTCGCCCGATAGCTTCGCAGAGGCGGCCAAGCGCGAGGCGGCGGCCAAGTCGCTCGCCTATATGGGCCTCACGCCCGGCGAGCGGCTGCAGGATGTCGCGGTCGAGAACATCTTCATCGGCAGCTGCACCAACAGCCGGATCGAAGATCTGCGCGCTGCCGCCGCCGTGCTGAAGGGGCGCAAGCGCGCTGGCAATGTGAAGCAGGCCTTGGTCGTGCCTGGCTCCGGGCTGGTGAAGCGTCAGGCCGAGGCCGAGGGTCTTGACCAAATTTTCATTGATGCGGGCTTTGAATGGCGTGAGCCTGGCTGCTCCGCCTGTCTCGGCATGAACCCGGATAAGGTGCCGCCGGGTGAGCGCTGCGCGTCGACGTCGAACCGGAACTTCGTCGGACGCCAGGGACCCGGCGCGCGCACGCACCTGGTTTCGCCGGCGATGGCGGCAGCGGCGGCGGTGACGGGAAGGCTGACGGATGTGCGAACGCTGATGGGGGAGCGGGAATGATGCGGACGATCTTCGGAGCCTTGTTTCTGGTCGCTGCGACGCCTGTCGTCGCGCAAGGCGTGTCGCTCCACGCATTCGAGTGCGGCTCGGCGCCTGGGCGGGACGTCGCAATGTTTTCCGATAGCTACGGCCTGACCGGCGTCAAAAAGGACTTTATCGCCGGCTGCTATCTGATCCGCCACCCCAAGGGCATGCTGCTCTGGGACGCCGGCATGACGCCCGACATGATCGGCGCGGCCGAGCCGGTGATGGGCTGGACGCTCAAGCAGAGCATTCCCGACCGGCTGAAGGCGCTGGGCCTGACGCCCGCGCAAGTCACCCATGTCGGCATCAGCCACCATCATGCCGATCACAGCGGCGGCGCGCGGGACTTCCCTCACGCCGAACTGCTGATCGGCAGGGGAGATTGGGAGGCACTCAAGGCGATGAAGCCGGACGACCGTCCGGCCGCCCAGCTCGCACATTGGCTCACCGGCGGCGGCAAGGCAACGCCGGTCGCCGGTGACAAGGATGTGTTCGGCGACGGCAGCGTCGTCATGCTAGCCATGCCCGGCCATACGCCCGGCCACACCGTGCTGCTGGTGAGGTTGGCGAGCGGGCCGGTGCTCTTGAGCGGCGACCAGTTCCACTTCCGCGAGAATCGCGAGGCGAGGGGGGTACCTGGCTTCAACTGGAACCGGGCCGACACCTTGGCCTCGCACCAGCGCTTTGAGGACATTGCCAAGAATCTGAAAGCCCGCGTGATCATCCAGCATGATCCGCGCGACATGGCGCAGCTGCCCGCCTTTCCGGCAGCACTGAAGTAGCAAGACGGGGACGCGGGGACATGAAAAGAGCAATCGTGCTGCTGATCGCAGGCAGCTTGTTCAGCGGCATCGCCGCTTTCTCGGTGAGCGCCAAACCGGAGCCGGCGATGGTGGAGCAGCGTTGACGCCGGTCCGCACCATCGAGGGCGCGGCGATCCCGTTCGGCCGCGCCAATGTCGACACCGACGTGATCATCCCGGCCAAGTGGCTGAAGACGATCAGCCGGCAAGGGCTGGGCCGCGGAGCCTTCGAGACGGTGCGGGCAGAGGCCGGCAACGTCTTCGACGACCCGGCCTATGTTGGATCGCCCATTCTCATTGCGGGCGAGAATTTCGGCTGCGGATCGAGCCGCGAGCACGCCGCCTGGGCCCTGGCCGATCTCGGCATCACCGCGGTGATCGCGCCTAGCTTCTCGGACATTTTCTCCGGTAACGCATTCAAGAACGGCATCCTCACGGTCGAACTGCCCCGCGCCGCCATCGACCGTTTGATGGAGGTCGCCCGCACCGACCCGATCTCGATCGACCTCGAGGCGCAGACGGTGACCACACGCTTCCAGGACCGCTTCACCTTCGACATCGACCCGTTCCGCAAGCATTGCCTGCTGAACGGTCTCGATGAAGTGGGCCTCACGCTCGCGATGGACGCAAGCATTTCGGCCTATGAGACGAAGCGCGCGACAGAGATGCCTTGGCTTTAGGCCCGGCGCAACGTCCGCCAGCCGAACCAGCAGAGAAGGATCAGCACCGCTTCCACGACCATGGGCACTACCGCTCCTTCATGGCTGCCCGCCGCCGCCAGATTGAAGGTACGTCCGGTGATCGCAACGGCATAGAGCGCGGCTGGCACCATCAGGCCCCCGCCGCGCCCGGTCACCGCCGCATGCAGCGCAAAGCCGGCGCCGACCAGGAAGAAGCTCGACATATCGGCGCGGAGCGTCGCCAGGCCCGCGGCTCCCTGCGGCGTCACGAAAAATGCGCCCGCCGCCTGCTCGGTCGCGAAGAAGAACCAAAGCCCGAGCGCGGAACCGAACAGCGCCACCAGCATCGCGCCGATCCTTGCCAGTGCCACCATCTTGCGCCCCCCCGTCTCTGCAACGCAGGGTAGCGCAAGACACGCTCCGTGCAACCTCAGCCGATCGCCGGATCGGCGATGTCGCCCCGTCCGACCGCATCCAGGAGAGCAAGGCCGTCGATCGTCGCCACCAGCAGAGCTGCCTGGGCACGGCGCTCCTGCGGGGCGCCAGCGAGCCTCTGCTCGGCCCAATCGATGAAGCCGTCGGCAATCGCGGCGCCGATGGCGCGATAGGGCTCCTCGCAGCCCACCGCCCTAGCGCAGAGTTCGAGCCAGAGCCGCATGAAGGGCCGAAAAGCATCGCTCCGCATGACCCCGCGGAGTTGGTGCAGCAGCGTCGCGAAGTCTGTGCGCTCCGAACTGCTTGCCGCTTCGAGCATGGCGGCGAGGCGAGCGGCAATGGCCGACAACGCCTCAGTCATCAGCTCGTCCTTATCGCGAAAATAGTAGAGCAGCATGCGGTCACTGGTGCCGGTGGCGCGCGCAATCTGGCGCAGGCTGCCGGCGGCCAGTCCCTCGACGATCAGGTGGTTGACAACCCGCGCCAACACTTCGTCGCGCCGCTGATCTCGAATTTTCATGTCATGGCTGTAGCGCCCGCTACACACGCATGCTACATGTAGCATCTGCTACACGAAAGGATTCGGTCATGAGTGACTTCTGGCGCAAATGGGTCGTGATCTGGTGTCTGGCCATTGGCCTGTTCGGGGTGGTGCTGACGCTCGCAGCAGTGCCCGGCAACGACTCGATGTTGGTCGCACTCTTATCACAGTTCGGACCGGCACCCCAGTCGATCGATGCTCCGCTCCAGTTCGCGACCGGCCTAATGGGCGCCGTCACAATGGGGTGGGCGGCCACGCTCTACATGGCATTTCGAGCGGCCGAGTTGCTTCCGGCCGACGAAGCGGGACGTTTCTGGCACGGTATATTGGGCGGTGTCGTGCTGTGGTATGTGGTAGATTGCAGCCTCTCGGTCGCGACCAGGTTCGGCCTAAACGTCGTGCCGAACACCCTGTTCCTGATCGCCTTTCTCCTCCCCTTATGGGCAGCGGGTGTGCTGAAGCCGCAGCGACTCTCGACAGCATCCTGAAGCCCCGCCACAAGGCGCAGCACAGGATGAGGAGAGCTCAATGAAGGCCTTGTTGTCGCGCGCAGCCGGCGGACCGGAGACGCTGGAACTCGCCGAGGTGCCGGACCCGGTGCCCGGCAAGGGCGAGTTGCTCGTCCGCATCCAATATTGTGCGATCAACTATCCCGACGTGCTGGTGATCGAGGATAAGTATCAGTTCAAGCCGCCCCGGCCTTTCTCGCCGGGCTCCGAGGTGTCGGGCACGGTCGAAGCCGTCGGAGAGGGCGTCGAAGGCTGGCAGGTCGGCGACCGGCTGCTTGCCCTCACCGCATCATCCGGCGGATTGGCGGAGAAGGTCGCGGTAGCCGCCACCCGGGCCTTCAAGGTGCCGGAGGGCTTGCCGCTGAAGGAAGCCTCGGCCCTGCTGATGACCTACGCGACGACGATTCACGGCCTGCTCGACCGTGGGCATCTGACAGAAGGCCAGACCTTGCTCGTGCTCGGCGCGGCGGGCGGCGTCGGCCTGTCGGCGGTGGAACTCGGCAAGGCGTTCGGCGCGCGGGTGATCGCCGCCGTCTCGTCGAAGGAAAAAGCGCAGGTCGCGCGCGAGGCGGGCGCGGACGACACGCTCGTCTATGGCCGTGCCCCCTTCGACAAGGACGCGTCGAAGGCGCTCGCCGATCAGTTCAAGGCCAAGTGCGGGCCGGAAGGTGCGCACGTCATCTACGATCCGGTCGGCGGCGATTATGCCGAGCCGGCGCTGCGCTCAATCGCCTGGGAGGGGCGGTATCTGGTTGTCGGCTTCCCTGCGGGCATCCCGCGCCTGCCGCTCAACCTGACGCTGCTCAAGAGCTGCGACGTCTGCGGGGTCTTTTGGGGCGCCTTCACCATGCGCGATCCTAAACGCCACCAGGAGCATGTCGCGACGCTTTTCCGCCTCTGGCAGGAAGGCAAGATCGCTCCCCGCGTCACTGAGGCTTTCCCCTTGGAACGCGGCGGCGAAGCCATCGCCAAGCTCGCCTCACGCGGCGCCATCGGCAAGCTGGTGGTCGAGATCGGCTGACGCGTTGCGCGAGAAGCGCAGGGCACCTATCTCAGGTCCGAAACAAGAGGGGTAGAAATGACGACTTTCGACGATCGCGAGCGCGCGTTCGAGGCGAAGTTTGCCCGCGACGAGGAAATGCTGTTCCGTATCGTCGCGCGGCGGAACAAGCTGCTCGGCCAATGGGCGGCGAAGCTGATGAAGCTGACGCCCGAGGAGACCGACGCCTATTCCAAGGCGGTCGTGCAGGCCGAGTTCGAGGAAGCGCATGACGAGGACGTCATTCGGAAGCTGCTGGGCGACCTGACCAGCGCCGGAGTCGAGATGGACGAGGCCACCATCCGCAATGCGCTTGCCGAAAAAGCGGTCGAGGCGCGCCGCCAGCTGATCGAGGCGCAATCCTGACATGCCGATGGCGGCCGAACATATCGAGGCGATGATCCGCGAGGCGATCCCCGACGCCGATGTCGAGATCACCGATCTGGCCGGTGATGGCGATCATTATGCCGCGCGTGTCGTCTCGGCGAGCTTCAAGGGAATGCCGCGCGTCCGCCAGCACCAGAAAGTCTACGCGGCGCTGCAGGGCCGCATGGGCGGCGAGCTTCACGCGCTGCAGCTGACCACCGCCGTTCCGGCAGGAGAGTAGAGTATGACCGACGAATCCCAGGCCCGCATCCAGGAGCTGGTCTCCACCAACGACGTGCTGCTGTTCATGAAGGGCACGCCGCTCTTTCCCCAGTGCGGCTTTTCAAGCCGCGCCATTGCGATCCTCGACCGGCTCGGCGTCGATTATGAGAGCGTTGACGTTCTGCAGGACCAGGGCATCCGCCAGGGCATCAAGGCGTTCAGCGACTGGCCGACCATCCCCCAGCTCTATGTGAAGGGCGAGTTCGTGGGTGGCTCCGACATTATGATGGAGATGTATGAGAGCGGCGAGCTGGGCGAGCTGATGAGCGAAAAGGGCGTCGCCAAGGTCGGCTGAGGTGGAAGTCACCATCTACCACAATCCCGAATGCGGCACGTCGCGCAAGGTGCTCGCGGCGCTGCAGGAGGCTGGCCACGAGCCGCAGATCATCGACTACCGCAAGACCGGCTGGACGCGCGAGCAGCTGGAGGACTTGTTCGCGTGCATGGGCGTCAGCCCCCGCGACGCGCTACGCACGAAGGGCGCTCTGGCGGGCGAGCTCGGCTTGCTAGAAGGTGCGTCCGACGATCGCATCCTTGATGCGATGGTCGAGCATCCGGCGCTGGTCGAACGGCCGATCGTCGAGACGCGCAAGGGCGTTAGGCTCTGCCGACCGGCGGAGCGCGTGCAGGAACTGCTCTAAAGCTTCCACCCTTCGTCATTCTCGCGAAAGCGGGAACCCAGAGGTGCCACGAAGAAGAGCTGAGTCCCCGCTTTCGCGGGGATGACGAAGATTGGGTATGCTCAAGCCGGCCGCGGCAAATGCCGGAGGAGTTTGCGCGAACTCAAGGGTTCGAACAGGCCTTCGGGCCGCTCCGGATCGAGCGTTTCGCTCTCCGCGATCTTCTCGGCGGTGCGGCTGAACTCGGGCGGCACGAAGGTCTTGAGGCTGCGGCCATTGCCGCGCAGGCTCTCCACCGTTGCAATCAGCGAGCTGGTCTCGGCCAGCCGGCGCCGGACCTCGTGCGCCTCCGCGCCCAGATGCTCGGCGAGCAGGTCGGCGCGGATCGCCTCGATCATGTCCCGGGCGCCTTCGTTACCCGGGCAGCCTGTGTCGATCACCACGTCGCATTCGCTGTCCAAGCCCATCGACCGGTTGTTCATATTGGCCGATCCGACCCGCAGCACACGGTCATCGACCACCATGATCTTGGCATGGACGTAGATGTCCTCGCCCGCTTCGTTGACGGGCGTGTAGATGCGGAAGCGCTTGTCGCTGTCGATCTCTGCCAAAGATGCCATTAGCTCGGCGCGAGCCGGGCCCATGACCGCTTCCTCCAACCAACCATCCGCCGACTCCGGATTGACCAGCACGAACTCGGGCCCGGCCGGCTCCTTCAGCCGCTCGGCAATCGCCTCCGCCACGGCGCGCGACGCGAAATATTGGTTCTCGGCATAGACGAAACGCTCGGCGGAGCGGATCAGGTCGACGAACAGCCGCTCATTTTCCCGTACTTCCTCGCGATCCTCATAGCCCCCGCGGGTGCGTGCGATCCCCACCGACACGTCGCGGAAGTGGGGCTTGAGCTCCGGCGGCCAGACATCCTCGGCGGCCTTGGGTACGGGCAGCGGATCGCCACCGGCGACCTGCCAGCGTTCCCGGGCCAGTTCTCCCAGCGCGCGCGCCGCCGCGCCGTCCAGCGCCATGGTGGCATCGTGCCACGGATCGTAACGGCGGCGGGTGGTCGGCCGACGCCGGCCGGGCTGGTCCGGCGCATGAGCGCGCGTGTCCCAGCGATCGGCCGTCATGTCGATACCGCCGCAAAAGGCGAGGGCATCGTCGATCACCAGGATCTTCTGGTGGTGGCTGGCGCCAGTCGGGTGCGCGCCGTCCAGCTTGAAGGTGATCCGGTCGTGCCACATCCAGCGCGCCAGCCGCAGCAAAGTCGTGCCGCGCCCGAGCAGCTTCAGCGCGCCGATGTCCCATTTGAGGATGTGGATGTTGAGTCCCGGCCGGTGCTTCGCCAGCCACTGGATGAAGGGGCCGAGCTCGTTTGGCACGCCGTGGGTCGGACCGCCGGGCCCGTCTTCGCGGTCAAGGAAGATGCGCGTGTCGAAATCCCAGCCGATCAGGATGATCTGCTCGCGCGCCTTCAGCATCGCGCGCTTGGCGTGGCGGTAATAGTCGGCGGCGTCGATCACCACCGCAGCCCGGTTCGCCCTCTCGACGCGCCAGCAATTGCGGCCGGGCTCAAGGATCGGCGTGGGATCGGACATGCACGCGTAACGATCTTCCTTGTCTCCCGTTGCGCCGGAGCGGAAATGATTTCCGCTCGTTCTGAAGCGCATGAAAGATCAAAGGGCTAGGGACGCGGCAAGCCCGCTGGAGATGCCGGCGGAAGGCTGGCTCGATGTGCTGAAGCGCAGCTGGCGCGAAATGGGCAAGGACAACCTGTCGCTGATCGCGGCAGGGGTCGCCTTCTACGCCTTCACTGCCATGGTGCCACTGCTGGGCGCCGTGGTGCTGACCTATGGCCTGGTGGCGGAGCCCGCCTCCGTAGTCCGCCACTTCCAGGAGCTGTCGCAGATGCTGCCGGGCGAGGCGGCGAAGCTGATCGGCGAGCAGCTGATGAACGTCGTCAACACCGCCGGCAGCAAGAAGGGCCTGAGCCTGATTCTGGCGCTGGCCCTCGCTTTCTGGGGCGCGACCAAGGCCAGCGGCGCGATCGTCACTGCGCTTAACATCACCTATGAGGAGGAAGAGACGCGCGGCTTCATCAAGCGCACGCTGATCAACTTGGCGATGGTGCTCGGCGCCGTGCTCGTGGTCGGAGTGGCGATGGTGGCGATCACCGTCTTCGCCCATCTGGACCGCTTCCTGCCTGGTGCACCGGGCGCGCTGCTGTTCCTGGGCCGGCTAGTCTCCTGGGTGCTGCTCGCCGCGATCGGAGCGGCGGCAGTGGCGACGCTCTACCGCTATGCGCCCGATCGCGATGCCGCCAAGTGGCGCTGGCTCACGCCCGGCTCCGCCTTCGCGGCGATCGGCTGGGGCGTGCTGACTGCCGGCTTTGGCATCTATGTGGCGAATTTCGGCAATTACAACGCGACCTATGGCTCGCTGGGTGCCGTGGTGGTGCTGCTCACCTGGCTTTACCTCTCCGCGCTGGTGCTGCTGCTCGGTGCCGAGATGAATGCCGAACTGGAGCATCAGACGGCGCGCGACACCACGAGCGGACCAGAGCGCCCGCTCGGTCAGCGCAATGCCGAGATGGCGGATCGCGTCGCCCCTGACGAGCATGGCGAGCCGGTCAAGGCCTCTTCGCCCCGGCCTACACCGGCCCTGGCCCGCGAGGAGAAGCCGGGCGCCTTGCCTTACGGCCTCAAGGTCTCGGAAGCTTTGCTGATCCTGGTGCTGGCACTGATCCCCGGCCGCAAGCGTGGGCTGCAGCCCGCTGAATGACCAACGAGCGGACCATGGAAGAGCAAGCGGCCGAGCGCCCGGCCTGAACCGTCCGGCAGCGGACACCGTTGCTGGTCGGGAACGAGAATGGCGCGGTCGCGTTCGGAGATTGCGGACCACCGCTCCCCCCTTGCGGTTGTCCTGCACGTTCTGGGAGAAACATGATGAGGGTCTCACGCTTCTGCTTGGCTTTGGTCGCCCCGATCGGCCTGGCCGCCTGCACCAACATGGATGAAGAAGTCGCCGTCGCCCCCGCGCCGCCAGCCTGGCCCGGCGTGATCGTCGGCTCCGTGGCCGCCGACCGCAATGGCGATGGCATCGTCGATGGCTATTACACCAGCGATGGCACCTTTGTGGCCTATCAGGCGCCGCCGTGTCCGCAGCCGCAGATGATGATGCAGCCGGCTCCGGCTCCGTCGGGCGAGCGCGGGCTCTAAGCCCTAGCGGGCGCCGTCTCTCCGTGGCGGCGCCCGCACCTGCCTGAAGAAGGAAGTCAAAGTTGCGTAACTTGTATCGCGGCGCGTTCCTTGCCGCATTGCTGATTTCGACGCCCCTGGCCGGCGTTGCCGCGCAGAGCACTCCGGATGCAGTGGCGCTCGCGGTCAAGGAAAAGGCCGACGGCAAGTTCAAGTCCGTCTATGCGACCCGCGGCTTTTGGCCGCTCTGGGTCAAGGACGGGGCGCTGAGCCCGGCCGCCTCCAGCCTGATCTCCTATCTGGAGACCGCCGATCTGGATGGCCTCGAGCCGTCCGACTATGATGCGCGCGGCCTGCGCGAACTGGTTGACAGGGCTGGGTCAGGGGATCCCGAGACGCTTGCCCGGGCCGAGCTACGCCTGTCCCAGGCTTTTGCCCGCTATGTGCGGGACGTGCGCCGCGCCCCTAACGCGCAGATCCGTTTTCTCGACGAGGAGCTGCGGCCGAAGAAGCTGGGCGAGACCGATGTGCTGCGCGCCGCTTCGGTCGCGCCCGATTTCGATCGCTACATTCAGTCGATGGGCTGGATGAACCCCGCTTATTCCGGCCTGCGCCGCGCACTGGCGGAGCGGCGCGAGCGCTGGTCCAACCTGCCGCAAAACTATGTGCCCGAAGGCTCCGCGCTGAAGCCAGGTATGGGGGGCGATCGCGTCTGGGCGCTACGCGAGCGGCTCGGCCTCAATCCGCAGGGACGTTTCGACAAGAATGTCGTGACGGCGCTCCGCGCTTTCCAGGCCGCTCATGGCTTGAAGGCGGACGGCGTGGCGGGCGCAGGGACGATCGCGGCACTCAATCGCCCGACCAGCTGGTACGACCGCAAGCTGGCGGTCAATCTCGACCGCGCACGGCTTCTGCCGGGGCCAAATACGCGCCACATCGTCGTCGACAGTGCCGCGCAGCAACTGGTCTATTACCAGGACGGGGCGGAGGCGGGCCGCATGCGCGTAGTCGTTGGCAAGCCGGACCAGCAGACGCCGATGCTCGCCGGCATGCTGCGCTTTGCGACGCTCAACCCTTATTGGAATGTGCCGGACGACCTGGCCTATAAGCGCGTGGTCAGCCGCGTCCTCAACGGCGCCTCGCTCCAGCGGCTCGGCTTCGAGGCCCTGTCCGGCTGGGACGCCAATGCGCAGCTCCTTCAGCCGGAGTTCGTTGACTGGCAGGCGGTCGCCGACGGCCGCCAGCGCATCCGCGTGCGCCAACTGCCGGGGCCCGAGAACGCGATGGGCCGGGTCAAGTTCATGTTCCCGAACGATCTCGGCATCTACCTCCACGACACCAACGAGCCCGAGTTGATGAACCGCCAAGCGCGCTTCTTCAGCTCCGGCTGTGTGCGGCTGGAGGATGCGCAGCGGCTCGGCCAATGGCTGTTCGGTCAGCCGCTGAACGCGAACAGCGACCAGCCCGAGCAGCATGTGCCGCTGCCCCGCCCGGTGCCGGTCTATCTCACCTATATGACCGCGCAGGCGACACCCGAGGGCGTCCGCTTCCTCGAAGACGTCTATGGCCGCGACGAACTCGATCCGCGGGAGTTCGCGAGCCGGTAAATATCGTCATTGCGAGCGTCGCGAAGCAATCCAGTCGCTGGGTTCGGCGAAGCTGGATTGCTTCGTCGCTATGCTCCTCGCAATGACGGTGGTTACGGCCGCTGCGGATCGATCCGGGTGGTCTGGCTAGCCACCGCGACCCAGCGCCCGCCGCGGCGCGCGAACACGTCGGTGAAGCCCCAAAGTCCGCTCGTGTCCCGTCCGCTCATCGAGGTGATTTCTTCGTCCACGCCCTGGACGACGGCGACGTCGCCCATCACCTTCACGCGCAGATCTCGCACCTTCATCGACTTGATGACGTAGCGCCGGTCCTGCAGCCGCTTGAGCAAGGTCGATTTGGTGAAAAAGCCAAGCCAGTTCCCGCCGCGCCAATCGGGTGCGTAGAAGGCGCGCAGGAACGCCATGTCTTTGGAAACCAGTGCGCGAGCATAATCCTGCTCCAGCTTGATCAGCTCGGACTCGGCACGGCCTTGCTGCGCCAGAGCCGGAGCGCTCGCAATGGCAAGAGCGGCGATCAGCAGGAGCGGCAAGCGCTTCATGCGCTCGGCCTTTGCAGCCTCTTGCGATCCTGTGCAATATGGCCTGACGCGCCCGCTGTGCCTTGACGGGACAAGCTGCGGAAGCGAGCGGGAGCACCATGCGGCACAGCCTCTTTGCCTCGCTTCAGCGCGGCTTTCCTGAAGACTTGAACGCGCCGGCATTGGTCGAGCCGACCGCGAGCAGCATCAGCTATGGCGATCTGCTGAGGCGCTCTGGCGGTATAGCCGCCGCGCTTCAGTCGCAGGGGCTGAGGCAAGGAGATCGGCTGCTCGTGCAGACCGGCAAGTCCGTGGAGGGGCTGCTGCTGTACCTCGCCGCGATCCGCAGCGGGATCGTCTATGTGCCGCTGAACCCTGGCTACACGGCCGCCGAGATCGACTATTTCGTTCGCGATGCCGAGCCCGCATTGTTTGTCGATGAGGCGCGGCTCGCGGCGCTCGCAAGCGCTCCCGCCGCCGAGTTTGCCGATCCGGAACTTGCGGCGGAGTCGCTCGCCGCCATTCTCTACACGTCGGGCACGACAGGCCGCTCCAAGGGAGCGATGCTCAGCCAGCGCAACCTCGCCTCCAATGCGGAGACGCTGATCGGTGAGTGGAAGTTTACCGGGTCGGACCGGCTGATTCACGCGCTGCCGATCTTCCATGTCCATGGACTGTTCGTTGCGACCCACTGTGTGCTCGGATCGGGCGCGTCCATGCTCTGGCTGCCGGGCTTCGATGCCGATGCTATTCTGGCCGCGATGCCGGACGCCACCGTGCTGATGGGCGTGCCCACCTTCTACACGCGCCTGCTGGCCCGCCCGGACCTGACGCCGGAGCGCACATCCTCGATGCGGTTGTTCGTATCAGGATCGGCCCCGCTCTCTGCCGAAACTCACCGCGCCTGGGAGGGCAGGACAGGGCACCGCATCCTTGAGCGCTACGGCATGACGGAAACAGGCATGCTCGCCTCTAACCCCTACGAGGGGGCGCGGCGCGCCGGGAGTGTCGGACCCCCGCTGCCGGGCGTCGACATCCGTATCGCCTCGGCCGATGCTGACGGCGTCGGGGCTATCGAAGTGCGGGGTCCGAACGTCACCAGCGGCTATTGGCGAAATTTCGAGAAAACGGCGGAGTCCTTCACGCCCGACGGCTTCTTTCGAACCGGCGATCTCGGTCGATTCGATAACGACGGCTATCTCTGGATCGTTGGCCGCGCCAAGGACCTGATCATCTCCGGCGGCTTCAACGTCTATCCGGCCGAGGTGGAAGATGCGATCGAGGCGCTGCCTGGCGTCGCCGAAGTTGCGGTCGTCGGGGTGCCGCATCCGGACTTTGGAGAGGGTGTCATTGCCGTTATCGTTCCGCGGCCTGATCAAGTGGTCACTAAAGAGCGAGTTTCAGCCGCCCTGCGCGAGACCCTCGCCGCCTATAAACGGCCCAAGCGCATACTCATCCGCGACGCGCTCCCGCGCAATGCCATGGGCAAGGTCGAGAAGGCTGTCCTTCGGAAGGAACTCGCCGGCTTGTTCGCTTAGACGACGCGTTCCGCAAGCAGGCTCAGCTGATCAGCAGGCGCCAACTCGTCCTGGTCAGTCAGCGTGGTCGGATAATCGCCCGTGAAGCAGGCATCGCAATGTTGCGGACGGACGTCCGCGCGGCGCTCATGGCCAAGTGCCTTGTACAGGCCCTCGATCGACACGAAGGCGAGGCTGTCGGCATGAATATAGTCAGACATGCCGGGCACATCGAGCTTGGCCGCCAGCAGCTTCGCCCGTTCGGGCGTGTCGACGCCGTAGAAACAGCTGTGCCGCGTCGGGGGGCTGGCGATGCGCATATGCACTTCGGCCGCGCCCGCATCGCGCATCATCTGCACGATCTTGAGGCTGGTCGTGCCGCGCACGATCGAATCGTCGATCAGCACGACTCGCTTGCCGCCGATCAGCGCGCGATTGGCATTGTGCTTCAGCTTGACGCCAAGATGCCGGACCTGGTCGCCGGGCTGGATGAAGGTGCGGCCGACATAGTGGCTGCGAATGATGCCCAGTTCGAACGGAATGCCGGATTGCTGGGCATAGCCGATCGCCGCAGGCACACCGGAATCCGGCACAGGAATGACCAGATCGGCATCGACCGGCGCCTCGATCGCGAGCTGCGCGCCGATCGCCTTGCGCACATCATAGACGCTGGTGCCGTCCACGATCGAATCAGGCCTGGAGAAATAGACATGCTCGAAGATGCACGGCCGCGGATTGATCTTCCCGAAGGGCTGGATCGAGCGGACACCGGCATCTGTGACGATGACGATCTCGCCGGGCTCGACTTGGCGGATGAACTCGGCGCCGATCACGTCGAGCGCAACTGTCTCCGAAGCGAAGATGGTCGAGTCACCGAGCTTGCCCATCACCAGCGGGCGAATGCCGAGTGGATCGCGGCAGGCCAGCATGCCTTCCGGCGTCATGCAGATCAGGCTGTAAGCGCCCTCCAGCTGCTTCAGCGCGTCGATGAACTTGTCCAGCAGCGTCCGATATGTCGAGGTGGCGACCAGGTGAATGATCACCTCGGTGTCCGAGGTCGACTGGAAGATGGATCCGCGGCGGACGAGCTCGCGGCGGAGCTTCATCGCGTTCGAGATGTTGCCGTTATGCGCGACTGCGAAACCGCCGGAGCTCAGCTCCGCAAACAGCGGCTGAACGTTGCGGAGCGCGGTCTCGCCGGTCGTCGAATAGCGGACATGGCCGCAGGCGGCCCGCCCCGGCAGTCCGCGAATGACTTCGTCGCGGTCGAAGTTGCCAGCGACATGCCCCATCGCGCGATGCGTGTGGAAGTGGTGGCCGTCCCAGCTGGTAATTCCCGCCGCCTCCTGGCCGCGATGCTGAAGCGCGTGCAGGCCCAGCGCCACCACGGCCGAGGCAGTTTCGGCATCGTAGATGCCGAAGACGCCGCACTCCTCGCGCAGTTTGTCGTCGTCAAACGGATTGGTCGTGAGCATGTGAGAGACCGCGCCCTAAGCCTCGTTGGTGCGGCATATAGGGAGCGGGGGGCGATTTGTCTCCCCTCTGTCACAAAAAGAAAGCCCCGCCCGGCACGCTGCCGGACGGGGCTCGCTTTGCTTCAGCGTAGTGGCTTAGGCGTAGGTCACTGCGACGCTGCGGCGACGGCGCGCGGCGGCGCCGACAAAGCCGAAGCCAGCGATCATCATGGCCCAGGTGGCCGGTTCCGGCACCGCCAGGTCATAGCCCATCGCGTCGAAGGCGATCGCGTCGAACTTGGTGAAGGCCTGGAACGGACGGGTGCCATCAAAGCCGGTCGCCGTCGGGTCCATCAGACCGATTAGGTTGTTGGTGAGGCGGTCGTCCTTCCAGTGGCTCGCCTGGCGGCCATCGCCAACGGTGCGGCCGGTCGAAAGCAGCGCGAGGCAGTTCCGGCCCGCGTTGATCGAATAGCAGGCCTCGCCCGACACGGACCAGTCGAGGGTCTGCTTGCTGTTGAAGTTCTTGTAACGGAACAAGTCATGGACGGTGCCCCAGGCAAGGCCGTCGAGACCGGCTGCGCCGACGTTCACGTCCGCCAGATCGACGCCCGAGCGGAAGCCAAGCGCGTGGCCAATCTCGTGCGCGGCAACGCCAACAAAGTCGATCTTGCCTTCGGCGATGCCGTCGGAGCGGTCGAAGTCCCAGTCGAACTGATTGCTGAACTGCACCGTGCCGTCGCGGCCGTTCGGGTTGTTGGCGTTGTACATCGGGTTGAGACCCAGCGCCTTCACCTGCGCGGTGTTGATGTTGATGTTCAGATTGTCGACGGTGTTGTCGTTGTCCAGCGTCCGGCGCGTCGCGCTGATCGCCTGGCAGGTCGGCACGTTGGTGACGCAGTTGCCATCCTCGTTCGAGACGAAAGCTACGGTAGCGCCGCTCTGGAGGCTAGCCACGGCCGCATTGTCGAACACTGACTTCTTGTCCGCGTTCAGCAGCGTCTTCAGGCCCGCATAGGTGATGCTGTTGGTGGTCGAGCCGGTCGAGCCGAGCACGCCCGGGTTCAGCTGAGCAAAGCGCACGTCCAGGCGGATGGTGATGTCGTCGGTGAAATATTTCGAGAAGATCGCTGCCGCGGCGGTGAAGCCCTTGTGTGCGTCAGTGCCGACTTCGACCCCGCCGAGATTGTTCAGGATGAACTTCATGCCGCCACCACCGACGACATCGCTCTTCGCGGCTGCGTTCAGACCAGTGGTCTTGAGCGTGCCCTGGTTCTCGGTGAACTGGTGATTGCAGCTGGCAGTGTGGACGTGCTGCGCCATAGCAGGCACAGCCGATGCCGCGCAGCAGAGCGCTGCGAGAACAAGTTTCTTCATGGAACCCCTTCCCCAATAGACAGTCGATCCGAAACACCCCTCCGGATCGATCAGGCCCGAACGCCTATGATTAACAAATACTTGCGTCCAGACGCTTTTTTCATGCCGATGTCACATTTTCGGACAGGTGCGAAACGATCTCCAATGGGTTATCCGGTGGGCATGGACGAGCGAGAACAGGGCCGCCAACTGCAGCCCAGATGGAATGCGAACGGGCTGGTCACCGGCGTGGTGACGGATGCCGGAACCGGCGAGTTGCTGATGGTCGCGCACCTGAACGAGGAGGCGCTTCGTCTCACGCTGGCGACGGGGGAGGCGCATTTCTGGTCGCGCAGCCGCGGGCAGCTTTGGAAGAAGGGTGAGACGTCCGGCAACGTGCTTCGAATCGGAGAAGTGCGCGTCGATTGCGACCAGGATGCCCTGTGGCTTCGCGTGGAGCCCGCAGGCCCTGCCTGCCACACGGGGGAGCGGAGTTGCTTCTATAGGCGTGTAAACCCGGATGGATCGCTGGAGCGAGACACGGCAGCGCTTTTGCCCTAGCGCTGTCGAGTAGGTTCAGCCGGACGGAGTTGTTGATGCTCGATATTCTTCTGCTCGCATCGGCAGCCGCGGCGCAGCCGAACCCGGCGCAGCTCCGCGCCACCGTCGAAAAGCTGGTCAGTTTCGGCACTCGCCACACGCTCTCCTCCGCGACCGACCCGAAGCGCGGCATCGGTGCGGCGCGGCGCTGGACCGCAGGGCGGTTCGAAGCGCTCGGCAAGGCTTGCGGCGGCTGCCTGACCGTCGAAACGGTCGGCGACCAGTTCAGCGGCCCGCGGGCGCCGAATGGTGTGCGGGTCGAGAATGTTCTCGCGATCCAGCGCGGCACGTCCGACCCCGAACGGGTCGTCATCGTCCAGGGCCATATCGACAGCCGCGTCTCCGACGTGATGGATTTCACCTCCGACGCTCCCGGTGCGAATGACGACGCATCAGGGGTCGCGCTGGTCATGGAGGCGGCGCGGCTCCTCTCGAAGGAGAAGTTGGCGGGCACTATCGTCTACGCCGCTCTGTCTGGCGAAGAGCAAGGGCTCTGGGGCGGGCAGCTGCTAGCGCGGATTGCCAAGGAGCGCGGATGGAAAGTCGCCGCCGTCCTCAACAACGATATTGTCGGTAACACCACCGGTACAGGCGGCGCGCGCGACGACCGGCGCGTGCGCGTTTTCAGCGAAGGCATTACCGCGGCGGGCGATCTCGATACGCTAAAGGCGCAGCGTGCGAATGGCGGTGAGATGGACTCGCCATCGCGCGCAGTGGCCAAGGCGATCCGGCGGGTGGCCAGGCAGCAGCGCGGGCTCGAAGTGATCGCGGTGGGCCGGCCCGACCGGTTCCAACGCGGCGGCGACCACACCGCCTTTCTGAATGCGGGCATCCCCGCCGCGGTGCGCTTCAGCGAAGTGACGGAGAATTACGACCACCAACACCAGACGCTGCGCACCGAGAATGGCAAATTCTACGGCGACACGATCCAGTATATGGACTTTCCCTATCTGGCGAAGGTCACTGCGCTGAACATGGCCGTTGCGCGAGAACTGGCCAACGCGCCCGGAGCGCCGGAGGGCGTGACGATCGCCGGTGCGCTGAGTGCCGACACGACGGTGTCTTGGCAGCCTTCAGCAGGTGCGGCCCGCTATCGCATTCACTGGCGTCAGGCGGATGCGGGCGACTGGACTGATCACCGCGACGTTCCTGGCGATGCGACGAGCATCAAGCTCGACGGCGTGAACATCGACCATCATTTCTTCGGCGTGTCCGCACTGAGCGCGGGCGGTCAGGAAAGCGTGGTGAGCTTCGCCGGGCCCGCGCCCCGGCAGTAAGCGTGCCTATTCCGAAAGCTGGAGGTGATCGGCGAATTCCTCCAGCACGGCGCGGTACAGCTGCTGCTTGAAGGGCACGATCATTGCCGGCAGCTGCGACGGCTCCGCCCATTTCCAGGCGCGGAACTCCGGGTTCGGCGTGTCGATATGCACGTCTTCGTCCCGCCCCAGAAACCGGGCGAGGAACCAGGTCTGGCGCTGGCCGCGATACTTGCCGCCCCAGACCTTGCCCTTCAGCTCCTCCGGCAAGTCATAGTCGAGCTCGCGCGAGGCCCTGGCGACGATCTCGACCAGGTCGCGATCAATCCCCGTTTCTTCCTCAAGCTCGCGCAGCGCGGCCTCTTCCGCGCTTTCACCCGGATCAGTGCCCCCTTGCGGCATCTGCCAAGCGTCGAGGGCATTATCGAGCCGCTGCCCGACGAAGACCTTGTTCTCGGCGTTGAGTAGCATCACGCCCACGGCGGGGCGGTAGGGGAGGTCGCTCACTCCGCCGCGGCCGCGGACGTGTCGGCGCCGCGCGCGGCGATTGCCATGGTCAGCTCGGCCTCCGCTTCCAGGATCAAGTCCTTCAGGATGCGGAAGCAGGCGGCGACATCGCCGACGCTGGACGGGATGGCTTTGCGCAACGTGATGAAGCCATGGATGTTACCGACCGCTTCGCGATACACGGTCGGCACACCCGCCCTGACCAGCTCGGCGGCATAGGCGCGGCCCTGGTCGCGCAGCGGGTCGAGGCTGGCGGTGATGACCAGCGTCGGCGGTGTGCCCTCGTGGCGGTGCAGGATGGGAGCTGAGCGCAGATCGCCTTCAGTGGCGCGATAGGCTTCGTAGAAATAGCGCATTCCATCCTGGGTCAGCAGGTAACCGTCGCCGAAATCATGATAGGATTGGTATTTGGTGGCGTCATCGACGGCCGGATAAATTGGCCATTGCACGATGACGGGCACCTTCGCCGGCTCGTCCCGAAGCCGCTGTGTGACGACGATGGTCAGATTGCCGCCCGCACTGTCGCCCGCCAGCACGAGGCTGGTGACGTTCAGGCCCAGCTCGGCAGGACTGTCAGCCACCCACCGCGCCGCTGCTTCGCAATCGTCCGGAGCAGCCGGGAAGGGGTGCTCGGGCGCGAGGCGGTAATCCACCGCAATGACCGGCAGGTCGAGCGCGCGCGCCGCTTCGGCGCAGAAACTGTCGTGAGTTTCCAGGTCGCCGATGACAAAGCCGCCGCCGTGAAAGAAGACCATCGCGGGTCCGGGCTCGCGGCGCTCGCGTGCATCGTAGAGGCGCACTGGAATGCCGCGGCACTTCAGGTCGCGCTTGATCGCCAGTTCGCCTGCCGGCGGATCGGCGATCTCCTTCATGGCCAGCATTTGCGCGCGTGCTTCCGGCGCGCCAAGCTGGTGCATTTTGGGGCCGGGCAGGTTGTTCAGAAAACCAAGGAACATCTGCACGTCCGGGCGGACATAGGGCTGCGTCATCGTACGGTTCCTCTCATTTTGGTTTGCCGGAACCATAGCCAGCAGGTCACCCGAGCGAAAGGTTCAGCGCGCGGCGAGTGGCACTCCGAAGAGGTCATGCTCGTCGGCGTCCTCGATCAGGACGGAGACGATGTCCCCCTGCGTCAGGTCCCCGGCATCGCGGAGCAGGACATTGCCGTCGATCTCCGGCGCATCGGCCTGCGAACGGCCAGTCGCGCCGCCTTCCTCGTCCACCTCGTCGATGATGACGGGAAGGGTGCGGCCGATCTTCGCCTGGAGCCGCGCCGCGCTGATCGCCGCGGTCCGCTCCATGATACGGGCGTAGCGCTCTTCCTTCACCTCGTCGGGCACGGGATCAGGAAGGGCGTTGGCCGCCGCGCCCTCGACCGGCTCGAAGCGGAACGCGCCGACACGATCGAGTTGGGCCTCGTCGAGCCAGTCCAGCAGATACTGGAAATCCTCTTCCGTCTCACCTGGAAAGCCGACCACGAAGCTCGAGCGGATGGCGAGGTCCGGGCAGATCGCCCGCCAGGCCTTGATCCGCTCCAGCACCTTGGCGTCGTTCGCCGGCCGCTTCATCGCCTTCAGCACCTTCGCCGCCGCATGCTGGAAGGGGATGTCGAGATAGGGCGTGACCAGGCCCTCGGCCATCAAGGGGATGACCTGCTCCACATGCGGATAGGGATAGACATAATGGAGCCGCACCCAGGCGCCGAGCTTGCCGAGCTCGCGCGCCAGGTCCGTCATGTGCGCACGGACGGGCGCGCCCTTCCAGTTCCACTCGGCGTGGCGCAGGTCGACGCCATAGGCCGACGTGTCCTGGCTGATCACCAGCAGCTCACGGGTGCCCGCGGCAATCAGCTTTTCCGCCTCGCGCAGGATAGCATCCGGACGCCGGCTGGCGAGGTCGCCGCGCAGCGACGGGATGATGCAGAAGGCGCAGCGGTGGTTGCAACCTTCGGAGATCTTCAGATAGCTATAGTGGCGGGGCGTGAGCTTCAGCCCCGCTTCCGGCACCAGATCCAGGAAAGGCGAGGGGATGGGCGGCGCCGCTTCGTGCACCGCGTCGACCACCTGCTCATATTGATGCGCGCCGGTGACTGCGAGAACCTGCGGGAAACGGGCGCGGATCACTTCCGCTTCCTTGCCCATGCAGCCCGTGACGATTACCCGGCCATTCTCGGCGATGGCTTCGCCGATCGCTTCCAGGCTCTCTTCCTTGGCGCTGTCGAGAAAGCCGCAGGTATTGACCAGCACCACATCGGCCCCCGCATAGTCGGCCGACATCTGATAGCCGTCCGACCGCAGCTTGGTCAGGATGCGCTCGCTGTCGACCAGGTTCTTCGGACAGCCGAGCGAAACCATGCCGACCTTGGGCGGGGTGGGGAGTGCGGTAGCCATTGGGAAGGCGGGCGACATAGTGCGTCGGCGCGCGATTTGCCAGTGGCTCGCCCATCAAGGTTGCCAAGCGCCTCGGGAGCCGCTCAAATGCCGGGGTGAGTGGGGGGCGTCGATGTTGAGCGGATCGCCTGCGAGCCTGGTCGAGCGCGCCAGGGCTGCGATCGAACGCGGCGACCTGCTTTCCGCCTATGATCTGGCGCGGCCCGAGGGCGCGACCGGCAGCTCGCCCGAACTGGCCTATATCGCCGTGCTCGCCATGGCTCGGATGGGCGAGACCGAGCAGGCTATGCGGCTCTATGAGCTGAGCGGGCTTTCGACAGCCGACGATGTTGACAGCCAGGCGCTGGGCGCACGGCTGCTCAAAGATCATGCGCTGCAGGATGGACGCGGCTATGCCGGGCTGAAGCGGGCGGCGGAAGCCTATGCGGACGTCTATTTGCGCAGCCGCGATCCGTTTCCGGCGATCAACGCGGCCACGCTCAACCTGCTCGCCGGCGATCTGGAGCGGGCAGGTCAATTCGCGCTTTTTGCCCTGGGAGCGCCGTCGGTCGCTGAGCCCAAGGACTATTATGGCGCCGCGACCCAAGCCGAGGCGCTGGCGGTGCTTGGCCGCGAAGTCGAGGCCGTGGCGGCCATCGATCGGGCGCTGACTCTGCCGGGCGCCAATGTCGGGGCGCGCTCCTCGACACTGAGGCAGTTCGAGTTGCTTGCCCGATATCGGCACGAGGGCCACAAGCTCGCGCCTGTGATCAGGCGGCTGACGCCGCCAGCGGTCGTTACCTTCTCCGGTCATATTTTCAGGGCGGACGCGGAGAAGGAAGCGAGGCTCGCCGAACTCATCGACGCTCACCTGGACGAGTCGAATATCGGCTTCGGCTATGGCGCCCTAGCCGCAGGCGCCGACATCCTGATCGCCGAGCGGCTGCTCGATCGCGGCGCGACGCTCAACCTCGTGTTTCCGTTCAGGGAAAGCGACTTCATCGCCAACTCGGTGGTGCCGGCCGGTGATGAGTGGCTGAAACGCTATTACTCGGTTCGGGAAAGGGCGGCCGGCATCAACTTCGCCACCCTCGCGGACTTCGTGAACGATCCGGCCCAGTTCGGCTATGGCGCAACGGTCGCTATGGGCATGGCGCGGCTGCGGGCGCAGCATCTCGGCACGCGGGCGGTGCAACTGGCCCTGTGGGACGGCAATCCTCGTCCAGGAGCGGCAGCCGGGACGGCGCACGACGTGGATCAATGGCAAAGGACCGGCGGTACGACGATCCGAATAGACTCGGCCGGGCTCGACCGCTCGATCGGCTACAAGAGCAGCGACATGTCGCCGCCAGACCGTCGGCTCAAGGCTCTGTTGTTCGCAGACTTCCCCGGGTTCACGCGGATCAGCGAGGGCAAGTTGCCGCTCTTCTGGGCGCGGGTGATGACGATCGCCGGCAGGGTCTTCGCCGATCACGCGCCGGATGTGGATTTCACCAACAGCTGGGGCGACGCCGTGTTCGGCGTGTTCAGCACCGCCGAGGCCGCCGCCGACGCGGGCTTGGCCCTTCAAGCAGCGCTGCTGAGCGTGTCTCCCGCCGAACTGGGCTTGGACCGGCCGACGCAGATGCGTGTCAGCCTTCATTTCGGGCCGGTCTATTTCGGCCCGGACCCGATCACCGGACGCGAAGCCTTTTACGGGACCGAAATCTCGCGAGCGGCGAGAGTGGAGCCGCTGACCCCCCCAGGCAGTGTCTATGCCAGCCAGCCGCTGGCAGCGATATTGGCGAACACCGCGCCCGAGAAGTTCAGCGCCACCTATGTGGGCAAGATCGACCTGCCCAAGGGGTTCGGCCAGTACCCGCTCTATGCGCTCAGGCGCCGGCCGACCAAAGCTCTCTAGGCCGCCGCCGTAACCACGCGCCGGCGCCGGGCCGCACCGCCGATCAGGCCGAAGCCGCCGATCATCATCGCCCAGGTAGTAGGCTCAGGTACCGCCTGCGCGCGAGGATCGAACAGCGCGCCATATTTGATCGGGCCTTCGCCGCCCGGCTGCTCCGGTCGAGGCGCATCGAGGGGCACGAACGCGAAGGGGATACGATATGCGTCGTAGTTGCGGCCGATGACCGGATAGACGCCTTCGTCCACGAGGTTCGGACCGAAATCGCTGAGGCTGGTGATATTGCTCACGCCGCCATCATTGCGAGGATCGCCGAACACCACCTGCAACCCGGCGCAGTCCAACACGTCCTGGCACACCGCATCGGTATAGGTCTGATAGCTCGCAATATACGAAATCTGGGTGGTCTGACCCCCCGCGATTTGAAGCAGCGGGATGCTCAAAGCCGTCGCGCTCCAGTCGATCACTTCCCAGCGTTCGTCAGGATCGAAGGTTTCCGTCAGACCATTGAACACAAGATTGCCGGTGTTCAGATAGGCACCGTCTGAGTTTACCCCGCCAGTAGCCGCGTAGAGCGTGATCGGGTCAGATTCGACGCCAAAGGATTGAACGACGCGAAAGTCGAACGAGCCCCGCTGCGTGCCACCTCCGCGAATATGGGCAATATGGCCAGGCGTGATCAGCGAGTCGAACCGTAATGCCACCGGCCCGTCATTCTCGTTCGTCAAAGTGAAGGTGATGACGGTCTCACTGAACGTCGTCCCCGCGCCGACGGCATAATTGTCGTGCAGGAAGAAGAAGTTGCCGACATCGGCCGTTCCGATGTAGTTGACGCCAACTTCCGAGCTTTCGGTCGGCAGCGTGTCGGCGACGTAAAAGGTTTCCTTCTCGCCTCCGATCTTCGGAACGAAGCTCGTGCCGCTACCCGCGGCGAAGCCATACTGGTTCTGGACGGTCGCAGTCTCCTTGATGCCGGGCAGGGCCGCGGCGGCCGGAGCGGCTCCAAGAAGCGAAAGCGCTACGACAGGCGTACAGCTAGCCGCCAACAGGCGTAGATGATTGCGCATACTCGACTCCCCCTTACACAAGTAACGACTCGTTAACATTTTTCGGGAGCTCTTCCTAGAGAGAGGCCGCGTCCCTGCTGTGCGCTGCGACACAATTGTCCCGCCTGTAGACAAGAGCGGGCGCGGAGCGGTCCAGCTTGCGCTGGAGGGCGGAAGCAGCAGCGCAGGCGGAGGAGGCTTCTTTCGCCCGCTTTCCTGCGGCGAGAATTCGCGAGCGGAGTAGGAGCAGCTCAACCTGGTCGGGGTCGTCCGGGCCGTAATTGGCGTCGTAAATGACCTTGGTGCGCGCGACCCGTGCGAGGGCGGCCTCGGTCCGGCCGCGTTTGGCTTCCGCTTCGGCCGCATAAAAATCGGCGTCTCCGACCGCAGCATTGTTCGCCCCATAGATGCGCGCATAGAGCGCACGTGCCCGGTCGAGCGCCTGAAGGGCGCCTGCGGCATCGCCTTGAGCCGTGCGGATGCGGCCTTGAAGGATCAACGCAGCACCGATGGTCGGATGATCGCCTTCGAGCACCCGGTCATAGGTGGAGACAGCGCGCTTTATGCCGGCCGCCGCGCGGTCGAGCTCGCCGCGCTCGAAATCGGCCAGTGCGCGGTTCTGAAAGGCAGTGGCAGTGCGGACGTCGTTGGTGCCAAAGGCGGCGGCGTAGCTCGCCTCGGCTTGGCCGAAGAGCCGGTCGGCCTCGTCAAACCGCTTGATCCGGACAAGCGCACGGGCCTGTGCCATCGACACGCGGGCCAGCGCTTCGCGGTGGTCTCCGGGGAGCTTTGCGATCAGCTTTGCAGCTTCCCCAAGCAGGCGCGCCGACTCGGCATATCGGCCGGCGAGCACTTCCGCCATGCCGCGCTGCTCCAGCACTTCTGCATCGAGTTCGCCGGAATAGGCTGCGCTCTTGTCGTAAGAAGCGGCGGCGGCGTCGATCCTTTGTCGGAGCTGCGCCTGATCCCCGCGCTTGAACGCGACCGTCGCAAGCTTGAGCAGGGTCCGGGCGCGCTCTTCGCTGCCCTCGGGCTGGCGGGCGAGCGCCGATTGCAGATCGCGCTCCGCCTCCTTCAGCAGGCCGAGATTGTAATAGATCTCGCCCGTCGCGCGCAGCAGCCGTCCGCTGACCGCCGGCTCCGTCTTCAGCTCTACGCCCGCACGCCGACTGGCGCGGTTCAGGATGGTGAGTGCCGTGATGGTTCGCGGGTTGTCAGTCGCCGGATTGGCGATAGCGAAAGTGCCGATCAGGAACTCCAGGCTGCGATCGGCCAACTGCTGCTGCCTGACCGCGATCCGCCGCTGGCTTTCGGCGTAGATGGCGAGGCCGATCGTCACCACCATCACGGTCAGCGACACGCCCGTGATCCACATCATCTGGCGCTGCCGCCGCGCCGCGTCGCGCCGCACCAGCCCGTCCAGCCGGACATCGGCAATGCCGGCGATCAGCTTCAGCAGTGCGAGCCGCTTGCCGTCCTTGCCGGGGCGAATGTCGGCTGCGATCGGCTCGGCCGGTGTGTCGGACAGCGAGCCGCCTGGGGCGAGATGGAAGCGCAGCGCTTCGGGGAAGCATTCGGTGTCGCCGCCGGCATAGGGCTCGCCGGACAGGATCAGCGCCAGCGTGCGATGCTCGCCATGGATGCGCTTGAAGGTGAGGATTTCCTCATTGACCCATTTCGACTTGGCGGCGCGGGGGCTGCACAGGACGATCTGAAAGCGGGACTCGGCCAGTGCTGCCCGAAGATGCTCGCCCAGATCGCCGCTCGCCGGCAGCTCGTCCCGATCGCGGAAGACGGGCGGCAGCTTTCGCGGGACCGGCCCGAAGCTGGTCTCTGCTCCAACCAGGCTGCGCGGCATCCGGAACGTCTCGAGCGCCTGGTGCAGCCAGCGCGCCGCCGCCTGGTCCGAATGGCTGTAGCTGATGAAGGCCGAAAAGCGGGTCATGTCGAGACTGCGGGGACGATCTCGACGATCCGGTCGCCGGGCTCCAGCCGCTGCGCCTCGGGCTGCCAGAAGCCAAAGTCCCGCCCCTCGCGGATGATCCGCACGCCAAGTCCGGTCGTCAGGGCGGATAGCGGCCCGCCCGCTTCGGCGGCGGCGATCGGACGCTCCACCAGCTGCACATGGCCGGCCGCGCTGGCGAGATCGGTGATGTATTCGGTGGTGTGCGTGCCTTCGCATGATCCGGCGAGCAGCAACCCGGCGAAGCTGACGGGGTTGACGACCGTGGTCGCTCCCGCCTGGCGGGCGAGCAGTTCATTGTCTTCGGCCCGGATGGTCGTGCTGATCCGCAAGTTGGGCGCCAGGTGCCGCGCGGTAAGGGTGATCAGGATCGCCGTGTCGTCGCGGCCGGCAGTCACCACCAGTGCGTTCGCCTGGTTGATGCGTACCGCCTGCAGCGTCGCGTCGCGCGTCGCGTCGCCCTGAATGACGGTGCAGCCCAGCGTCTCGGCTTCCGCCACCGCTTCGGCGAGGCAGTCCATCACGACGATCCGCTCCGCCGGCATGCCGCGGGCGATGAGTTCCTCCGCCGTCTCGCGCCCGGTGACGCCGAAGCCGGCGATGACGGTGTGATCGGTCAGCGTCTTTTGAATGATGCTCATACGCCATCTGTCCCAAGTGCGGCGGATCACGAACGTATAGGCCGTGCCGAAGAAGATCATCACGACGAAGATGCGGATGGGCGTGACGATAAAGGCGTCGAACATCCGCGCCTGCTCGGTTACCGGCACGATATCGCCATAGCCGGTGGTCGTGACGGAGATCATCGTGAAATAGAGGATGTCAATCAGACTGATCTCGCCGCCGGCGCTGTCGCGCAGCCCGTCGCGGTCGAACCAGTGCACGGCGACGGCAAGCCCGATCAGCGCCAGCACCAGCAGAATGCGCCACCCGATCTGGAGCCAAACGGGCGTGCTGGATGGCCGCCGCAAGGTCAAATGACGTTGCGGCGGAACGCGCATGCTCAGCTATAGGCCTGTTCGAGCATGGCGAGGCTCGGCCTATGCGTCAGGTCCAGCTGCAGCGGCGTGACGGAGATGAAGCCGTCCGCCACCGCCTCGATATCGGTGGCGTGGGCCGGCGTATGCACCATCGGCCTCAGCCCGAACCAGAAATAGTCATAGCCGCGGGGGTCTGTCCGTTGATCGATGCGGGCGCGGCCGTAATCGTGAAAGCCCTGGCTGACCACGCGGATACCCTTCACCTGGTCCGCGGCCAAGGCGGGGAAGTTGATGTTGACGAGCGTGCGCGGCTCGAACGGCGCGTCGAGCAGGGGGCGGAGCACCCGCTCGCCCCAGGCGGTGGCGGCGTCGAACGGCACGGTGTCGCCCATGCCTTCGCGAGCATAGACTTGGCTCATCGCGATCGCGCGCACTCCGGCGAGCGCGCCTTCCATCGCCGCCGAGACGGTGCCCGAATAGGTGATGTCATCGGCCAGGTTGGCGCCCCGGTTGACGCCGGATAGCACCAGATCGGGTTTAAGCTCCTTCATCAGATGCCCGACCGCCATCATCACGCTGTCCGTCGGCGTGCCGGTGACGCAGAAGCGGCGCTCCCCCAGCTTGCGCAGGCGGATCGGACGGCTGAGCGTCAGCGAATGGCCGGTGCCCGATTGTTCCTCGGCCGGCGCGACCACCCAGATATCGTCGGAAAAGCAGCGCGCGATCTGCTCCAGGACCTTGAGGCCGGCGGCGTTGATGCCGTCATCGTTGGTCAGGAGAATACGCACTTTACGCTCCGCTGGGCCGTGGCGCCGGCGGAAGGACGGCGCTCAGGCGGGGTTAACCGACCCGCCGCGCGCCTGCAATCGCCGCCGCGACGCCGCTCCGACGAGCCCGAAGCCGCCGATCATCATCGCCCAGCTCGCCGGTTCAGGCACCGCTGAACCAAATGCGGCAACGGAAATGCCTCCGCTATAGTTCTCGCCGAACGGTTTGAAGAAAAATCCGGTCGAAAATGGCGCCGGCGCCAGCAGGCCGTCGCCTGCGATTGGGGCGGAGAGCGTGAAGATGCCGACGGTTCCGCCCTGCTTCTGCCCGACCACCAGCGAGTCGCCCTTGGCTCCCGCGATGAAGCTGAGCGAGAGCTCGCCTTGATAGTCGTCGCCGAACGGCTTGAAGTCGAACGCTTCGGCCCCGCGGCTGAGGCTGATCACTCGCACCGACCCATCGCCTGCCGCGATCTTGCTCGCGAACAAGGCATTCTGCCCGAGGAACTTGCCAGCGGCGAGGTTGATGCCGCCCTTATAGTCCTCGCCGAATGGCGTGAAGGAGCCGAGTGCCCGGCCGGTCGCACCGTCGAACGGCCTCACCGAGCCGTCGCCCGCCGCAGCCGTGACGATCAGTTCCGCGACGCCGTCGCCGTTCAGGTCTCCCGTCGCGACGCGCACGCCACCCTTGAACTCGGCATCGAACGCATCGAACGCGTGGGTGGTGGCGCCGTTGCCGTCGAAGACACGGACATGAGGGCCGGCGCCCGGCCCGGCCCCGGTGATGATGTCGGCCTTGCCATCGCCGTTGACGTCACCGGCCGCCACCGAGATGCCGCCCTTGAACTCCGCGCCGAACGGATCAACGGCGAGATGCTGCTTGAGCGTGCGCCCGTCGAACACCCGGACATGCGGGCCGCTGGCATGGCCCGTGACGAGGTCCGCCACGCCGTCGCCGTTGATGTCGCCAGCGGCAACATTGACGCCACCCGCTTGTTCGAAGGGAGACAGGCTGGTTAGGAATTTACCCGTGGAGTCGTAAAGAAGAGTGGTCTCCCCGCCGCCGAGCGCCATCCTGAAATGGCTCGTCTTGGGCGGCTCCTTGGCCGTCGCGGCGTCGGCGCGGTCGAGTGCCGGGAGAAGTGTCGCAGCGGCAGCGGCCGCGGCGAAGGACACTGTCAACGTCTTGCTCATGATGGCACCCCCTGTTGTGCGGTTCATGATTAACACGAACCGGGGCACCTAGCGAAGCCGCCCTCAGCCGGGTGTGAGCGCCGTCGCTCCGCCCATATAGGGGAGCAGGACCTCGGGCACACGGACCGATCCGTCCTTTTCCTGATAGTTTTCAAGCACTGCGACCAGGGTGCGGCCGACTGCCAGCGCCGACCCGTTGAGCGTGTGGACGAACTCGGGCTTGCCGCCTTCGCGACGAAAGCGCGCATTCATGCGACGAGCCTGGAAGTCGCCGCAGTTGGAGCAGCTGGAGATTTCGCGATACTTGCTTTGGCCGGGCAGCCAGACCTCGAGATCATAGGTCTTGCGGGCGGAAAAGCCCATGTCTCCCGCGCAGAGCAGCATCCGCCGGTATGGGAGCTCCAGCGCTTCCAGGATCGATTCTGCCGCGCGCGTCATTCGCTCATGCTCGTCTTCGGACGCTTCGGGCGCGGTGATTGATACCAGCTCGACTTTCTCGAACTGATGTTGGCGGATCAGCCCCTTGGCGTCCCGTCCCGCCGCGCCGGCTTCTGCCCGGAAACACTGGGTCAGCGCGGTGAAGCGAAGCGGCAGTTGCTTCTCTTCAAGGATCTTCTCGCGCGCCAGGTTGGTCAGGCTGACTTCCGCCGTGGGGATCAGCCAGCGATCGTCGATCGTGCGGAAGCTGTCCTCTGCGAATTTCGGTAGTTGGGTGGTCCCGAACATCGCCGCGTCGCGCACCAGCACGGGCGCATTGACCTCGGTATAGCCCCATTCGCTGGTGTTCTTGTCCAGCATGAACTGCCCGATCGCGCGGTGCAGCCGGGCGATGCCACCCTTGAGAAACGCGAACCGCGCACCGGCGATGGCCGCGGCGCTTTCAAAGTCTAACCCGAGCGCGGGCGCGAAATCAGCATGCTCCGGCCACTCGCCCTGCCGCGGCTCGCCCCAGCGCGAGACTTGCTGGTTGGCGTCCTCGTCCAGTCCGTCTGGCACCTCCGCCGCCGGCAGGTTGGGGATGACCGCGAGGTTAGCCTCCAAGGCTGTATCCGCTTCCCGTGCAGCATCCTCCAGCTCCGGCACGCGGGTCTTCAGCGCCGATACTTCCGTCAGAAGGGCGATCGCCTCTTCTTCGCGCTTCTGGGCCTTGGCGTTTCCGATCGCCTTGGACGCTTCGTTGCGGCGGGCGAGGGCGGCTTGCAGTTCCGTCTGTGCCGCCCGGCGCCGCTCGTCCAGCGACACCAGCGCGGCCGACAAGGGCTCCAGTCCGCGCCTCGCCAGGCCGGCGTCGAAGGCTTGCGGGTCGTCGCGGATCAGGCGGATGTCGTGCATGGGGCGCGGCTAGCGGGGGCAGGGGAGGCGCGCAACCCTGACGCCGCGGCGGGCGTTCAGAGGTTCAAACGGACAATGGAGGTTAGCCCGATGCAGATCCCGAACAACGGCTATGTGCTGGTCGCCGACGGCCGCAAGATGCTGTTCTTCCGCAACGAGGGAGACGAGGCCTATCCCAATCTGCAGGTCGTAACCGCGACCGAGCAGAAAAACCCGAAGACGAGCGATCAGGGCACGGACGAGCCCGGCACCACCTTCTCCAGCTCAGGCACTATGGGCTATCGCACCGGCGGCCGTAGCTCCTATTCGGACACCGACTTCCACACGCTCGAAGAGACCCGTTTCGCCGAGGATGCCGCCGATATGCTGAAAAAGCGGGCGCTGTCGAATGAGTTCGAAAGCCTGCTGATCGTGGCGCCGCCCTCGACCCTCGGTGACCTGCGCAAGCACTATCACAAGGAGGTGGAGCGGCGGCTGGTCGGTGAGATCGCCAAGGACCTGACCAACCACCCCGTCGACCAGATCGAGAAGATCATCTCGGAAGCTTGATCGGCGCTTCGTAAATGTCGGCGAGCCCCGGCTCCTGGCCGGGGCGCACTGCGGTCGAGGCGAAGCGCAACCGCTTGCCGTCGGCACTTAAGGACGGCGTGAAGGTGAACGGGCCGAAGTTGATGTCGGCGTCCAGAGGCACCGGCGTGGTCCATCCGCCGTCTTTCCAGCTGCTGACATGGATCTTGGCGGTGGCGCCGCTGCCTCGCCAGAGGGCGGCAAGACGGCCGTTCCGGCTGATGGTGAAGTCGCTGTCGCTCTCGGGCGTATTGAATGGCCCGGCTAGTGGCGCAGCAGCGCTGAAGCCGCTCCCCTGTTTCCGGGCGGCGTAGATATCGAGTCCGCCGGAGCCGCCTTTGCGCACGGAGCTGAAATAGAGGACGCCGTCGAGCAGCTCGGGGCCGAGCTCCGGGCCGGACGAATTCACCTCCGGGCCCAGCGGCTCGGGTGCACCCCATTTGCCGGCCCGGTGCACGGATCGCCAGATGTTCAGATCGCGCCGGTCCGGTTGCGCCGGAAGGGGGCGATCCGAGACGAAATAGAGTGTGCGACCATCGGGCGTCAGCCAGGGATCGGTGTCCGAGTATAGAGGGTGGGAAAAGCCGATCGGCTTGGCGGCCTGCCATCTGCCGTTCCGCCGCTCGGCGACCAAAATCCGGGCATTGCGGAAATCGGCTTCGGATCGCGCGAACACGGCCCGGCGGCCGAACCCGTCCGTGCTGTAATTGTAGTCGTTCAACGGCGACGAGGCGGCTTCGATCATCTGGGCCGCGGCGAACAGGAGCAGAAGATTCATGGGCTGCCTCCAGCGACATAAACACTGCCCCGCTAGTGCCATTCGACGGGAGACCTTTTGCCGTCGACAAATGGTTCCCGCAATTTGCGCCAAGCCGAGTAGCGATGCGACGAAACGAAAGTCTCTTCTGATTCCGCAGCTTGTGCGGAGTCTTGCGCACGCGTATAGGCCGCTCCCGGGCAGAAGGGGCGCGGACCCCGCAGCATAGTTGGGCCGCGACAGTGGAGCGGAGACGATTATGGCAACGGCGTTGAGTAGCGTTGAGGCGGGCGGCAAACTGCCGACGCCGGTCAATGATGACGATTATCGGCCAATCGCCGACGAACCGTTCATGAACCCGCGGCAGGTCGAGTATTTCCGCCGCAAGCTGATCAAATGGAAAGAGGAAATCCTCCGCGAAGCGAAGGACACGCTCGCGCATCTGCAGACGGAGTCGCTGCGCGAGCCGGATGTGACCGACCGCGCGTCGAGCGAGACCGACTGGTCGATTGAGCTGCGTACCCGCGACCGTCAGCGCAAGCTCATCTCCAAGATCGACGCGGCGCTCCGCAGGATCGATGAAGGCGAATATGGCTATTGCGAAGTGACCGGCGAGCCCATTTCGCTCGCCCGGCTCGAGGCGCGGCCGATCGCCACCATGACTGTCGAAGCGCAGGAGCGGCACGAGCGGCAGGAGAAAGTCTCCCGGGACGAGTGACCGGAAGATTTTCTTTACCGATTATCGACCTCTTTCCGGCAATGGTTCGCGCATGCAGCATGACCCGGAAATGACCAGCATGATCGAGGCGGCGCGGGACCGCGCGTCCGAGCGCCGCAACTTCTTTCTGTCGACTAACCTTGCCGGTCTAAGCGAGGGCACGCTGAACGCGCGCGTTCGCAATCTGTCGGCCGGCGGAATGATGGTCGAGTTAGCTGCAGAACCGGAGCCGGAGATCGTGCGTGGTCAGCGGCTTACGGCCGAGCTGCGCAACATCGGCCGGATCAAGGGCGAGATCGCCTGGTGCGAAGGGCGCCGCTTCGGCATCCGTTTCGACCGGGAGATAAATCCCGAGGCGGCGCGCAAGCCGCTGGTCGCGGGCGAAGGCACACCGGACTATGTGAAGCCGATTCTCGTGCCCGGCCGTTCGCTCAGATATGTCGAAAGTTTGAAGGGGCGGTAAGCGCCGGCCCCCTGGGCCGGCGCCCAGCCAGGCCTGATCAGGCCCGCGCCATCTCATCCTTCAGGCGAAGCTTTTGCTTCTTGAGGCTGGCGACGGTCGTGTCGTCGGGATGAGGTCGTTGAAGTTCGCTGACAATCAAGGCTTCGAGCCCGGCATGCTTGGCTTGGAGTGCGGCCAGATGCGTATTGTCCATTGCGAGACTCTCCTCTTCGTTTCGCCCATGGGGGGCGGAGTAAATCACAGCCTGAGAGCCTTGTCTCGCCCCATGTGACAGTTGTGCGACGAACGCAGGGCGCTCGCGCGACGGGCCGCTTGAGCCCATTCCGGAACCTGCCTAGGCTGAGGCCATGGGCATGAGCGAGGAAGAGATTCAGCGGCGCTTGGGGCTGCTGCGCGTCGAGCATCGCGACCTCGACGACTCGATCACGGCATTGCTGGCCAGCAGCCATATCGACCAGCTGCAGCTTGCCCGGTTGAAGCGCCGCAAGCTGCGGCTGAAGGACGAGATCGCGGTCCTGGAGGATCAGCTGATCCCAGACATCATCGCTTGATCTCGCCCCAGAACGGGACGGCATTTACCGCGAACCTCCGTATCGGCAGCACGCCGCTTGTGGCAAAAAAGGTCATGCCCTTGGATCGAACCAGAAAACTGATGACGGCCCGGCTGGTCGACAGCCTCTATACCGAGGCGATGGTGCTTGCCGACGAGGCGCGCAGCTATTTCGACGAGATCGGCCGCGCCGACCGTGACATCCTCAATCCGATGGACCGCGTCGCCTTCTCCTGCGAATCGCTGAAGGTGACCACGCGGCTGATGCACGTCATCGCCTGGCTGCTGACTCGGAAGGCGGTGGCGGCGGGCGAGATCCCCGAGCATGAGGCGCATGAGTCGCGGCGGCTCGGCCAGGCGGCGACCAGCGAGCATGAGACGATAGCCGGCCTTCCGGACACGGCGCGGGCGATAGTGACCGCCAGCATCGACCTCTACGACCGAATTGCGCGCATCGACCAAGAGATGGTCGAGCCTGAGCCGGACAGCCCGGCGCTCGGCCTGATCAGAAGGATCGAGCGGGCGCTCTGACGCGCTTAGATGCGGACCTTGCCCTGCAGTTCGGCGTAAGCGGCGCGATACTCGCGTTCCAGACGGTCGACGCGGTCGGCGACGCTCTCGACGGCAGTGACAGCACCGATGCCCTGGCCCGAGCCCCAGATGTCGCGCCAGGCCTTCTTCGCTTGGTTGGCGCCGCCGCCGAAGTTCATCGTCTTATAGTCGCCCTCGGGCAGGTTTTCGGGGTCGAGCCCGGCGGCTTCGATCGACTGGCGCAGATAATTGCCGTGCACGCCGGTGAAAAGGTTTGAATAGACGATGTCGGCGGCGCGGCCGGCGACGATGCCCTGCTTGTAGCCTTCATCGGCATTAGCCTCCTTGGTCGCAATGAAGGCCGAGCCGATATAGGCAAGATCGGCGCCGCACGCCTGTGCCGCTAGCACAGAGCGACCAGTGGCGATCGCCCCAGACAAGGCGATGGGGCCGTCGAACCACTCGCGAATCTCGGAAACGAGCGCGAACGGAGACTGGACGCCCGCATGCCCGCCGGCGCCTGCCGCCACCGGGATCAGTCCGTCAGCGCCCTTCTCGATTGCCTTGCGCGCAAAGCGGTCGTTGATCACGTCGTGGAGGGTGATGCCGCCCCAGCCGTGCACGGCCTGGTTTAAGTCCTCGCGCGCCCCCAATGAGGTGATCACGATCGGCACCTGCCATTTGGCACAGGTCTCGACGTCCTGCTCCAGCCGGTCGTTCGACTTGTGGACGATCTGGTTGACCGCGAACGGCGCCGCGGGACGATCAGGGTTCTCCCGGTTATGCTGGGCGAGTTCCTCGGTGATCCGGTGCAGCCATTCGTCGAGTAGCGACTGGGGCCGGGCGTTCAGCGCGGGAAAGGAGCCGACGATTCCCGCCTTGCACTGGGCGATCACCAGATCGGGTCCGGAAACAATGAACAGCGGCGAGCCGATGATCGGCAGGCGCAGGCGGTCGAAGATCGGCGGCAGGCTCATGCCGGTTTCATAGCGAAACGAAACCGCCCGGCAATGGCGGCTATTCGGCCGCTACGTCTTCCAGCGGAATCGGCACCGGGTCAGACAGGCGAATCGTGTCGAGGATGCGCGCGGTCTCGTCCCGCACCTTCAGCATCACCCAGTGGATGCGGCATTGTTCCTGCGTCACACAATTTTTGCACGGCTCATAGGCAAGCCGGCTGGCGCATGGCACCAGCGCAAGGCTGCCGCGCGTCAGGCGAATGATGTCGCCATAGCTGATCTCGGAGGGCCGCTTGGCAATCCAATAGCCGCCATCCTTGCCGCGCTGCGTCTCGACCAGACCGGCACGACCCATTTCGGAAAGAATCACGGTCAAAAACTTGGGCGGGATATTCTGTGCCGACGCGATCTCCGTCAGCTGAACCGGGCCTTTGCCGACCCGATCCGACAAATGCAGCAGCGCACGAATGGCATAACGGGTTCGTTGCGACAGCATGACTGGCCAAATGGCGGAAAAGCACCGAATTTTCAACTGCCGCCGGCGAACTCTTCAAAGTGAGAGAATTTGCGGTGAGGTGTGTTTCGGGGAGGTTTTCTACAGACGAAATGATATTCTGTGGATTGCCGACTCGCCGTCTGGAACGGCGGCGGTGCCGGGGGAGAATGGCTATGCCGGAGTCGCAGAACGAATATTGGGCTAGACGAGCTGATGAACATGCCCGTCTGGCGCAGATGACGTCCCATCAGGCAGCCTATGCCGCGCACGACACGTTGGCACGCGCCTATCGTCGACGGGCCGAGGAACGCCGCACCGGCGGTTGATCCTTCGAGGGGCAGCGGAGGCGCGACCCGCCTGCGCGGGTTGGGCGTCGCATGTTGACACCCCCCGACTCCTCACCTAATCGGGCCGCGCCTTGGCGGGGTCGCTCGCCTCCGTGCGTTTTCTGCCCTTTATGACAAGGTCTTTCGGGCCTCGCTTTACGAGGAGAACACGCATGGCGGAGAACGAGCCCGGCCTGGACCCGATCCGGGAGGATGCGCGGCTGGAAACGCTCGACGAGCGGCTGCAACGCGCCCGAACGGAAGAGGCGGTCAGGTCCGGCCAGGCGCGCGACAAAGGCGAGGATGATTACAACCTCGGCAATCGCGTGCTTGCGGAACTGATCGGCGGAATGGTCGGAGGATCGCTGATCGGCTGGGTGCTGGATCGCTTCCTCGGAACATCCCCTTGGCTCCTGCTCACGCTGCTGTTCCTCGGAATAGTTGTCGCGTCCAGGAACATCATCCGGATTTCCAACAAGCGCTCGAAGTGATCTTCGGAGCGCTTTCGGGCTAGTTTGAGGGTCGACGCGTGGCGAGTGGTGGCAAGATCGATCCGATGCACCAGTTCGAGGTGCAGACGATCGCGGAAGGCTTCAACCTGGGCGGTCAGCAGATCGCCTTCACCAACAGCGCCGCATGGATGCTGGTCACGGTCGTCGTGCTGTGGCTGTTCATGCTGGGCGGGATGAAGCGCGCCGTGGTGCCCGGCCGCTGGCAGATGATGGTCGAGAATTTCACCGGCTTCATCGACAACATGCTGAAGGCGAACATCGGCAACGAAGGGCGGAAATACCTTCCTTACGTCTTTTCGCTGTTCATGTTCATCCTGTTCGCGAACCTGCTCGGCCTGCTGCCGCTGGGGCTGGTGGGCCTCCACCCGTTCACCTTCACCAGCCACTTCACCGTCACCGGCGTGCTCGCGATCATGAGCTTTTCGATCGTGCTGATCGTCGGCTTCTTCAAGCACGGACTGCACTTCTTCAAGCTGTTCGTGCCGCACGGCACGCCACTCTGGCTGATCTGGCTGATTCCGGTGATCGAGTTCGTGTCGTTCATGGTGCGGCCCTTCTCCCTCGGCCTGCGGCTGTTCGTCGCGATGACCGCGGGCCACGTGCTGCTGAAGGTGCTCGCCGGCTTCGTGATCAACTCGACCAATGCCGGCGCCGGCTTCGGCCTTGGTGTCGGCATCCCCAGCTTCGTGCTGATGATCGGCATCTCCGCGCTCGAAGTGCTGGTCGCCGGCATCCAGGCCTATGTCTTCGCGCTGTTGACGTCTCTTTACATCAACGACGCCGAGCATCTTCACTAATCCTTTCAACGTCTTTCACTCAGGAGTTACTAAAATGGACGCAGAAGCAGCCAAGCTGATCGGTGCCGGTCTCGCCGCGATCGGCGCCGGCATGGCCGCCATCGGTGTGGGCACCGTGTTCGGCAACTTCCTCGAGGGCGCGCTGCGCAATCCGGGCGCGGCCGACAGCCAGCAGGGCCGTCTGTTCATCGGCTTCGCGGCCGCCGAGCTGCTCGGTTTGCTCGCGTTCGTTGTGGCGATGATCCTGATCTTCGTCGCTTAAACCGTTCCGGCCGGGTGTGCCCCGAGGGCGCCCCCGGCTTGAGAGGGTAAGATGCCTCAGATTTCCCAGCTCGCGGCGACTTATGCGTCGCAAATCTTCTGGCTGTTGCTGACCTTCGGTATCGTGTTCGTGGTCATCGGCCTCGGCATGGTTCCGAAGATTCAGGCCAATGTCGACCAGCGCGACCAGGCCGTTGCCGGCGATCTGGCGGCGGCGGAAGCGGCGCGAGCTGCGGCCGACCGGGCTGAGGAAGAGTGGCGGACGCGCGAAAATGCGATCCGCGCCGATGCGCAGAAGGTGATCGCCGAGGCGCGGGCAACTGCCGCCAAGTCGACCGAGCGGACGCTGGCTGCTGCCAATGAGCGGATCGGCGCGAAGCTCTCGGCCGAGGAAGCAAGGATCGCTGAGGCGAGCCGGGCTGCCATGGCCGAAATCGAGGTCGTGGCGGCGGAAGCGGCGCAGACGATCGTCTCCCGCCTGTCGGGCGCAAATGTCAGCGAGGCGGAAGCGCGCGACGCAGTGAAGGCGGTGCTAGCCAATGGCTGAGAATGTGAGCGCCGGGTCGGCGGAAGTCGCCCACAACCTGTCCGAAGCAGATAAGCTGCAGGGCTCGCCCCATACCGGCGGCGAAGCGATGGAAGCGCATGCCGGCGGCGTCGGCCAGACCAACCATCCCGATCCGGCCGCTCTTGGGCTGGATGCGACGGCCTGGGTGTCGCTCGCGATGCTGGTCTTCATCGGCATTCTGCTTTGGAAGAAGGTGCCGGGGTTGATCACCCGCGGCCTCGACAGCCAGATCGCAGCCATTCGTCAGCGTCTGGATGAGGCGAAGGCGCTGCGCGCGGAAGCCGAAACGCTGCGCGACGAATATGCCCGCAAGATTGCCGGCGCGGAGCAGGACGCGGCGAACATCGTCGCCCATGCTCAAGAAGAGTCGAAGACGCTGATCGCCGAAGCCGAGCAAAAGGCCGTTGAACTGAGCGCCCGCCGCGCGAAGATGGCCGAGGACAAGATCGCCGCCGCCGAGCGGCAGGCCGTCGCCGAAGTGCGCGCCAAGGCGGCCGAGGCTGCTGCCGCCGCGGCGGCGAAACTGATCTCCGAGCGTCATGACGCCAGTGCCGACAAGGCGCTGGTCGATCGCACCATTGCCGGACTCGGATCCGTTCACTGATATCAGACGGCGTGACAGGCGCCGGACCGACCTGCTAGGCCTCTCCCGACCACGGGGGAGGCCTTTCATGTTCAGATCGGTTGCAGCTTGGGTGCTGTTGGCTGCGGCATCGCCTGCCTTCGCCCAGAAGTGCCCGGAGCCCCTTGGCTGGGACGCGCCCGAGCGCCACGTCGCCACGCGCGCGCCGAACTTCCGCTTCGCACTCAAGCCCGACAGCTCCCACCTGCTACAGCTTTATCCGCAACTATCGGTGGTGCTGGCGGTGAAGCCTCCCAAGCCGGCAAGGCGCGGCGATCATGCCGGCCTCGCCGCGCTCGACATCGCCAAAGCGGGGCGGCTTGACGTGCTCCTCTCGGAGCGCGCCTATATCGACCTGGTCTATCGCGGCAAGCCGCTCCGGTCGGTCGAGCATGGCCGGCTCCAGTGCAATGGCATCTTCAAACGGGTGAGCTTCGACGTGCAGCCAGGACGGCATATCGTCCAGCTGACGAGCAGCGAAGCGAAAGCCATCCGACTGGCGACGATCACCAAAGCCCGGGGAACGCGCAAATAGCTTGTGCGTCATTGGTCTTGATCTAGGGCAGCGAACGATGAGTGATCTGCGCAGCGTAACTTATGTGAGCCGTGTCACCGGCTCGATGTCCGAAGCTGAGTTCACGCTGCTGGGGATCGAAGCCGGACGCTTCAACGCGCTCGACGGCATCACCGGCCTGCTCGTCTTCAACGGCGAGCGATTCTGCCAGACAATCGAAGGCGCGTCTGCAGCCATCGACGATCTGCTGGGACGGCTCCGTCGAGACCCCCGCCATGACGAGTTCACGGTGGTGAATGATGAAGCGACGGAGACGCGCCGCTTCCGTTCCTGGGACATGCACCTACTCGTTGTGCCCAGCGACAAACAGGCCGCGCTTGATCTTGCCCGCACGCGTTTCGAAGCGGAAGCCGACTATACGGCCCGGGCCAAAATCTATCAGACCGTCGAAAGCGCCTTCGCCTAGCCAAGCGCGTTGGCGGCGCTGAGCACCGCCCGGACGCTGGCGGTCGCGACATCGGCGTCGATGCCGACGCCGAACACGGTCTGCCCTTCAGGGGTGCGGCATTCGACATAGGCTGCTGCTTGAGCATCGGTGCCGTGGCCCATCGCGTGCTCGCTATAGTCCGCCACTTCGAGTTCGATGCCGAAGCTCTGCTGCATCGCGGCGAGCACCGACGAGATCAGGCCATTGCCGCGCCCGCTGACGCTGCGTTCCTCGCCGTCGCGCGCGATCCGACCGGCGAAGATGCGATGGGAGGCGTCCTGCTGCTCCTGATAAGAGACGAGCGCGAAGCGGCCGCCGTCCAGCGCGTAGGCGCGGCGGAACACGCCCCAAATGTCTTCCGCGTTCAGCTCGCGGTTGGTGGCGTCGGCGAAAGCCTGAACATGGCGGCTGAAATCCGCCTGGAGGCGCTTGGGGAGCTTCAATCCCTGGTCCTGCTCCAGCACCCAGGCGACGCCACCCTTGCCCGACTGCGAGTTGACCCGGATCACCGCTTCGTAGGACCGGCCGAGATCGGCCGGGTCGATCGGCAGATAGGGCACGTCCCACTGCTCGTCATTGCGCTGCGGCTGGGCGGCGAAACCTTTTTTGATCGCGTCCTGGTGAGAGCCTGAAAAGGCGGTGAAGACCAGCTCGCCCGCATAGGGTTGGCGCGGATGAGTCTTGATATTCGTGCAATATTCGACCGTGTTCACGATCTCGTCGATGTTCGACAGGTCGAGGCCCGGGTCGACGCCTTGCGTGTACATGTTGAGGGCGACGGTCACGAGATCGACATTGCCGGTCCGCTCGCCATTCCCGAGCAGGCAACCTTCTACCCGGGCGGCGCCAGCCAGCAGGCCCAGCTCCGTGGCGGCGACTCCGGTGCCGCGGTCGTTGTGGGTGTGCAATGAAACGATGACCGCGTCGCGGTTGGGAATGTTGCGGCAGAAATATTCGATCTGGTCGGCATAGATGTTGGGCATCGCCGCTTCGACGGTCGCAGGCAGGTTGAAGATGATCGGGCGTTCGGCCGTGGGGCGGAGCACGTTCATCACCGCCGAGCATACCTCCAGCGACACATCTAGCTCAGCCGTCGAGAAGGTCTCCGGACTATATTCGAAGCGCCAGTCGGTGCCCGGATAGCGTGCCGCCTGGTCGCGCAGGATCGACGCGCCTTCGACGGCGATCGCCTTCACGCCCGCCACGTCCAGGTTGAACACGATCCGGCGCCATGACGGCGACACGGCATTATAGAGATGGACGATGGCCGATCGGGCGCCCTCCAGGCTCTCGAAACTGCGCTCGATCAGGTCGCGCCGGCTCTGCGTCAGCACCTGAACAGTCACGTCGTCGGAAATCCGGCCGGAGCGGACGAGCCCCGAGATGAAGTCGAACTCAGTTTGGCCGGCAGACGGGAAGCCGACTTCGATCTCCTTGACCCCGATCCGCACCAGCAGGTCGAAAAAGCGCTGCTTCTTCTCGCCGTCCATCGGATCGATCAACGCCTGATTACCGTCGCGCAGGTCGGTCGACAGCCAAATCGGCGCCTTGTCGATGGTGCGGGCCGGCCATTGCCGGTCAGGCAAGTTCACCTGGGGGAAAGGGCGGTATTTGACGGACGGGTCGCGCAACATGGGTCTTCTCCGGAAAGCGGGCTGGGGTTCAGTCTGCTGTGCCCTTAGGCGCGGCGCCTTGGCCGCGTGCGGGTGCGCGCGCCTAAGGGCGCGTAAGTCGAAGAAGAAGGCCGCGAGCGGTCATCACTGCTCAGTCGCTAACCCAGTTTGTGCGAAAATGTCCATAACGCAGCAGCCATTATTAGCGGCTTGGTTACGATGCTGGCCGTAATCGCCTCCGACCAGCGCATTCGGAGTTCCCGATGATCCAGCTCTGTTACATCAGCACCGCGCGGCCTCAGGTCACCTGGGATAGTGTGGACGAGATACTCGCCACCTCTCGTCGCAACAACAGCGCCGCACGCGTGACCGGCCTGCTGCTGTTCAACGGCAAGCGCTTCCTGCAACTGCTCGAGGGCGCAGCCCCGCTGGTCGAGGCGACTTACGCGCGCATCCTGAAGGACCCGCGCCACTTCGCCGTGGTGAAGCTATCCGAGCGGTCCATCGACGAGCGGGAGTTCGGCGGCTGGGATATGGCCTTTGAGCGCTTTGCGGCCGAGAAGCGCGACTTGGTCTCGGACAAAGTCGCTCAGCTGACGCGCAGTGCCAGTCCCAGCGTTAAGGCTCTCTTCACCAGCTACGCGGCGATCTGATCGCTATTTCTGAAACGCGGCGGCGATATCGAGCTTCACCTCGTCGCCGACCATCGGCACGCCGAAACCCAGACCGAACTCACTGCGCCGGATGGTCGTGGTGGCGCGGAAGCCCACATTCTCCTTGCCGCCCATCTGCGCCGGAGCCTTGCCGGCGCCGTGGAAGCTGGCGTCGAGCGTCACGGGACGCGTCACGCCGTTCAGCGTCAGATTGCCGGTAATCCGCGCCTTTTGGCCGTTTGCGACCACCGCTGTCGAAACGAAGCGCGCGTCCGCGGGGTTGGCGCCGAAGAAATCCGGCTTGCCGCCCGCCTTGCCGGGACGGAGGAGATGCTCGGTCAGGCCTGCGCTTGCGGTCGTGACCTTCGACACCGGAATGGTCACGTCCACCTTGGCGGCGTTGGGGTTCTTCGGATCGATCGTCAGCGTGCCGGTCACATCGCCGAAAATGCCGCTGTAAGGAGAAAAGCCCAGGTGATCGAGCGTCCAGATCACCTGCGTATGGCCGGGATCGACCGTATAGGTGCCGCCAGTAACCGCCGCCGGATTGTTGCTGCCCGGAGGAGAAGCCGGAGCTTGCGCGATCAGCGGGGCTGCGAGCGCGAGCGGGGCGAGGAGCAGGACAAAACGGCGCATGGTGACCTCCGGCGATGTTGAGCCTTGAGGAGGTTTGCGGCGGGTCTCCTTCAGTAGCAATCAACAATTGCTATCCGGCCCCGTCGGTCCAGCTGCATGTTCAGCCGCTCGCGGCGAAGATCCTGGATCACGGCCTCGCCGGGCTTGATCCAGCGAATTTGATCGTGGCCCACTACCCGCCGCACACGGGCGCGGACGGCCGGGGTCGCCGGCTGGCGGAGAAAGGCGCGGGCGCGATCGGCCCCGCACGCGCTCGGCACGATGCCCAGGCAGTTGGAACCACGAGGACGCCTGATGTCCGGATTGATTCCGGGGCAGGGCGGAAGATCGCCAGGCGCGGCGAGGAGGGCGAGGGCGAAGTTCAGCATCTGCCCATCCTCCGCCCCGCTGGCTGAACCTGCGCTTACCTCAGAGCCGTTCGCTTCGAGCGAAGTCGAGAAGCGAGTTCGCCACCGGTGTTTCTCGACTTCGCTCGAAACGAACGGAGTTGGAGAGCCTAGTTCTTCGCCTTGTCGACCAGCTTGTTCGCACCAATCCAAGGCATCATCGCCCGCAGCTCGGACCCGACCTTCTCGATCGGGTGGGCAGCGGCGCGTTTGCGGGACGCCTTGAGCTCGGGCTGGCCGGCGCGATTGTCGAGCACGAACTTGGAGACGAAGCGGCCCGACTGGATGTCGTCTAGCACCCGCTTCATCTCGCGCTTGGTCTCGTCGGTGATGATGCGCGGGCCTGTGGTGATGTCGCCATACTCAGCGGTATTCGAGATCGAGTAGCGCATATTGGCGATGCCACCTTCGTACATCAGGTCGACGATCAGCTTCACTTCGTGGAGGCACTCGAAATAGGCCATTTCGGGCGCATAGCCCGCCTCGGTCAGTGTCTCGAACCCGGCCTGGATGAGGTGCGTCAGCCCACCGCAGAGCACCGCCTGTTCGCCGAACAGATCGGTCTCGCATTCTTCGCGGAAGTTCGTCTCGATGATACCGGAGCGGCCGCCGCCGATCGCCGACGCATAGGACAAAGCGAGGTCATGAGCGTTGCCTGACGAGTTCTGGTGGATGGCGACAAGGCAGGGCACACCGCCGCCGCGCTGATATTCCGATCGGACGGTATGGCCGGGACCTTTCGGCGCGACCATGATCACGTCGAGGTCGGCGCGCGGTTCAATCAGACCGAAATGGACGTTCAAACCGTGCGCAAAGGCAAGGGTCGCGCCCTGCTTCAGATTGGCCGCGAGGTCATCGGCATAGATGGCCGCCTGGTGCTCGTCGGGCGCGAGAATCATGACGAGGTCGGCCCAGCCAGCCGCCTCGGCATTGCTCATCACCTTGAAGCCGGCGCCTTCCGCCTTCTGCGCCGTGGCCGAGCCGGGGCGTAGCGCAATGGCCACCTCCGCCACTCCGGAGTCGCGCAAATTCTGCGCATGGGCATGGCCTTGGCTGCCATAGCCGACGATTGTGATCTTCTTGGTCTTGATCAGCCCGATATCCGCATCCCGGTCATAGTAAACGCGCATGTATTCTCCCGCTCTTTTGCCGTCATGCCGAACTTGTTTCGGCATAAGCCTTCAAGCGACGGATCGTCGGAAGTCTTATCCCGAACCAAGTTCGGGATGACGAGGTGAATTGTTTTCTACACCGCCTCCCGCCCGCGGGCGATGGCGACGACGCCGGTGCGGGCGACCTCGACCAGGCCGACCTCGCGCATCAGGGCGACGAAGGTGTCGATCTTTTCCGAGCCGCCGGTGACTTCGAAGACAAAGCTCCCCGTCGTGGCATCGACCACTCGCGCCCGATAGACATCGGCCAGCCGCAAAGCCTCGATCCGGTGATCGCCGACGCCTGCAACCTTCACCAGCGCCAGCTCGCGCTCGACGTGCGGGCCCAGCTCGGTCAGATCGATGACCTTGTGCACCGGCACCAGCCGGTCGAGCTGGGCGATGATCTGCTCGATCGTTGCGGGCGCGCCGGACGTCACGATGGTGATGCGGCTGACGCTTTCGTCTTCCGTCACATCGGCCACCGTCAGGCTCTCGATGTTATAGCCTCTGGCAGTGAACAGGCCGGCGATCCGCGCGAGAATGCCCGGTTCATTGTCCACGACGACAGAGAGCGTATGCCGCTCTTTGGTCTCCTCGGTGATGTGCATCAGACCAGCGCCTTGGCTTCGTCGTCCATCTCGCCCGAAACTTCGTTCGCCTGGAGGATCATCTCGGTGTGCGCCGCGCCCGAGGGGATCATCGGGAAACAATTGGCGAGCTTCGCGACGCGGCAATCGACCAGCACCGGGCCGGGCGTGTCGATCATGGTGGCGATACCGTCGTCCAACTCACCAGGCTTCTCGATGCGCAGGCCGGTCCAGCCATAGGCTTCCGCCAGCTTCACGAAGTCTGGAAGCGAATCGCTGTAACTCTCTGAATAGCGGCCGCCATAGGTCAGGTCCTGCCACTGCCGGACCATGCCCATATATTCGTTGTTGAGGATGAACAGCTTGACGGGCAGCCGGTACTGAGTGGCCGTCGCCAGTTCCTGGATATTCATCTGGATCGACGCTTCCCCGGCAATGTCGATGACGAGCGCATTGGGGTGGCCCAGTTGAGCGCCAATCGCGGCAGGCAGGCCATAGCCCATGGTGCCGAGCCCGCCCGAGGTCAGCCATTTGTTCGGCCGCTCGAACCCGAAATGCTGCGCCGCCCACATCTGGTGCTGCCCGACTTCGGTGGTGATGATCGGCTGGCGATGCTTCGTCGCTTCGTAGAGCGCGCGGATCGCCCGCTGCGGCATGATCTCCTTGCCGTTCTCCGAAAATGAGAGGCACGCCTTGCCGCGCCACTCGCCGATCTGCCGCCACCAGGCGCTCAGGTCGTTCTTCTGGTGGCCGCGGCCTTTCCAGATCCGGATCATGTCCTCCAGAGCGCGGCCGACATCGCCGACGATGCCGAGATCGACGCGGACATTCTTGTTGATCGAGGAACGATCGATATCGATGTGGATCTTCTTGGAACGCGGGCTGAACGCGTCCAGTCGGCCTGTCACCCGGTCGTCGAAGCGCGCGCCCAGGCACAGGATCAGGTCGGCCCCGTGCATCGCCATATTGGCTTCATAAGTGCCGTGCATGCCCAGCATGCCGAGCCACTGGTCGGAGCTCGCGGGCAGGGCGCCCAGGCCCATCAGCGTCGAAGTGACCGGCGCGCCGGTGATCTTCACCAGCTCCTGCAGCAGCTGCGACGCGCCGGGCCCCGAGTTGATGATGCCGCCACCTGTATAGAAGATCGGCCGCTCGGCTGCGGCGAGCATCTCGACCGCGGCTTCGATCAGGCGCGTCTCCGGCTTCACCTGCGGACGGTAGGTCTTGTGCTGGATGGCGCCGGGCTTGGCATAAGGCGCGGTCGCGACCTGCACATTCTTCGGCACATCGACCACGACCGGACCGGGCCGACCGGAGGTGGCGATGTGAAAGGCCTCGTGGATCACGGTCCCGAGCTTCGCGGGATCCTTCACCAAATAGTTGTGCTTGGTGCAGTGGCGGGTGATGCCGATCGTATCGGCTTCCTGAAATGCATCGGTACCAATCAGGGTCGTCGGCACCTGGCCGGTGATCACGACCATCGGGATCGAGTCCATCAGCGCGTCGGTGATGCCGGTGACCGCGTTGGTCGCGCCGGGTCCCGAGGTGACGAGCACCACTCCCGGCTTGCCGGTCGAGCGGGCATAGCCTTCGGCCGCATGCGTCGCCGCCTGCTCGTGACGGACTAGGATGTGCTTGATCTTCGTCTGCTGGAACAAAGCGTCGTAGATCGGCAGCACCGCGCCGCCAGGATAGCCGAACACATATTCGACACCCAGGTCGGTCAGCGCCTGGATCAGGATGTCGGCTCCGCTCAGTTCTTTGGGCATCAGTCTCAACCTTGCTGGACGGCGGCTGCTAGGGACACAAGTGAATAGCGTCAAGCAGCTTTCGTATTACTTTATTTCAACACGTCGGATATGACGATAAAGAAAAAGGCCGCCCGGAGAACGGACGGCCTGCATGCGGACCCTCGTCTCCGGACGACGTGTCAGGGGATAATAAGTACGAGTCCGACAAGGGCGCACGACCGCGGCGCGGCAAAGAGGCCGCCGTGCATGTCGAGGTGCGCCACTGAGGTCATTGCCCTATTCTTAGCAGCTCGCGCACCCCGTTTCTAGCCCCTCAGACGAGTGCCGCTTTCGAGCGGCGGCGCGTCGCCGCGCCGGCCATGGCGAAGCCGGCGATCATCAGCGCCCAGCTGGCAGGCTCCGGGACGGCCGCGAAGGAAATGCTGCCGTTAAAGGTGCCGAGATGGACTTCGCCGCGCTGCGTGAAACTCTTCGCCACCAAAGTGCCTTCGATCGGCGTGCTGTTCGTTACCGCGGCGTTGCGGGCGAGGACGGAGCCATGCACGATCCGCTGCAGATCGACCGTCGTCGCGTCGACGAAGTTCCAGATGATCCGCTGGTTCAAGGATTGGTTGAAGCCGGCAGCTGCATTTGCCGTCCAGTTGACCGCCGTTCCAGTCACGTTGACGATGATCGGAAAATCGCCCGCGCCCGCATTGAACTTGATCTCGGGCGAGGAGAGCAGGTTCCCGTTGATGTTGAACAGCGCGAAGGCGTTGCTGCCTTTCACCACGTTGAACGTAGGGCCTTGGCCGCCCATGACGATGCTGCTTGGGTTGTTCGCGAGTGTGAGGCCCGAGAGCGCTTCGCTGAGGTGCGCGAAATTGTCCGAGAAGGTCGTGGTGGTGGCGGCGATCGCGGCTTTCAGGTCATTAACGCCACCGGCTGCAAGGCTCGCATCCTTTGTGACGAAGGCCTGGTCCTGCACCTGAACGTTGGACGCTGTGGTACCGTAGTTCACCTTCTTGTTCGCGTTTGGATTGAAGCCAGAGTTGTTGAAGGATCCGCCGACCTTGCTCAGGCTTGAAGCCGCGTTCACGCGCAGGCCGAGGGCATTGCCGCCGATCTCCACCTGAACGGCGGGCAGATTGATGCCATTCAGCACGTTGACGCCGCTCGCGCCGAGATTGCCGCCGACCGTAAGGCTCGCGAACGCCGAGGCTACGAAGCTCTGGCCATTGGTCGCGCCGCTCGCGACCGTGCCGCTGCCGCCGAGATTGCCGCCGACGAACAGCTTGCCTTCGACATCGGAGGTCATGCCCATATTGCCGAGAACGATGACGTTAAGCTTGTTCATCGCATCGAGGCCGGCCTGGGCCTTCACAAAGTCGACGGCAGAGAGGGCAGGCGCTGCGGGCAGGGCAAGCGCAGCAGCACACAGCAAGAGGCGAGTGGAAACGGTCATGGTGAGAACCCCCCGAGAATGAAGTCGATAGGCAGCAGCCGCTCCTGCGTGGGAACAGCCGTCGAGCGCTTCCTTAACATTGCGGGCCCGTTCCGACAATTGATCGAGCCGCCGAAAGGCTTGATCGCTTGTTAGCCGACGAGACGCTTCGCCCAAAGTTCGGTGAGATACGGCGTCAGCGGCTCTTCGACGCGCGGCCAGTCTTCCGGTAGCTGGTGGCGGAACCAGGTGAACTGGCGCTTCGCATATCGCCGGGTGGCGAGCCGGCCCGCCTCGACCATCTCGGCGCGCGTCATGTCGCCATAGAGCCAGGCGGTGATCTCTCGCACGCCGATCGCACGCATCACCGGCAGGTCGGGGTCGAGTTTGCGCGCGAGCAGCCGCTCCACTTCGTCGACAGCTCCGCTTTCGACCATGCCCAGGAAGCGCGCGTCGCTGCGCTGCACGAGCCACTCGCGCGGCGGCACCAGGATCATAGGGCGGAGATGGACCTGGGTCCCGATGCCGCCGGCACGTTGCCGGTGCCAGGCGCCGAGCGGCTGACCGGTCGAGCGCACCACCTCGAGCGCGCGCTGGACGCGGGTCGTGTCGGCCGGCGCGAGTCGTTCGGCGCTTTCGGGGTCTTCCTGGCGCAGCGCAATGTAGGCCGCGTCCACCGCCATCGCTCGGACGGCGGCACGGATGTCGGGATCGATGTCGGGGATCGGCGCGATGCCCTGGAGCAGGGTGCGGATGTAAAGACCGGTGCCGCCGACCAGCAAAGGCGTGCGGCCGGCCCGATGCGCCGCCGCGATCTGCTCGCGCGCGTCGCGGGCCCAGCGTGCCGCAGAGCAAGCTTCCGCCCCATCGACATATCCGAACAGCCGGTGCGGTGCCCGGCTCATGTCGATCTCGTCGGGACGGGCGGAGAGGATGCGCAGGTCGCGATAGACCTGCGCCGAGTCCGCATTGATGATGGTGACCTCGCCATGCTCCGCCGCGGCGAGCGCGAGCGCGGTCTTGCCGCTCGCAGTCGGCCCTGCGATGAGCGCCAGCGGCGGGAGGTCGGCCGTGTTCATCGCGACAATCGTAGCAGCAGAGCAGTTAACGAAGCAGTCACTAATGCAGGCGCTGCCACAGGCGCATAGCCTCGAGCAGGTGCACGACGCGGTGTTCCGCCTGGCCTTTGCCGGAGATCCGGTCGCGGCGCGGAGTTCGCTCGAGCAGTTCCCGGCCGATGTCTTCGTGCGTCCGGCGGATGCACCCGCACCCCAGCTCCTGATCGCCGACATGGATTCGACGATGATCACCGTCGAATGCATCGACGAGCTCGCCGACTATGCGGGCGTCAAGCCCCAGGTCGCCGAAATCACCGAAAGGGCAATGCGCGGCGAGCTGGACTTTAACGACTCGCTGCGGGCGCGGGTGGCGCTGCTGAAGGGGCTCGACGTCGAGGTGCTCGCCCGCTGCTACGAGGAGCGGGTACGGATCATGGAGGGCGCCCGAACGCTGATAAGGACGTTGAAAGCGCGGGGGGCGCGCACTCTGCTCGTCTCCGGTGGCTTCACCTATTTCGCGGAGCGCGTGGCGGCGCAGATCGGCTTCGACGAGTACCGCGCCAATGTGCTCGGCGTGGGAGAGGGGCGCTTGGACGGCATCGTCGCGGAACCGATCCTCGGCGCCGAAGCCAAGCGGCAGGCTTTGCTGGAACAAGGCTTTGACCAGGCCGCCACGGTCGCGATCGGCGATGGCGCGAACGACATTCCGATGCTGCAGGCGTCGGGTCTGGGCATCGCATATCACGGCAAGCCGAAGGTGATCGCGGCTGCCGGAGCGGCGGTGCGGTTCGGCGACCTGACGAGTGTGCTGCACGGCCTGGAGGTACCGCGCGCCGAGTGGGTGGAGTGAGTGCAGACCGCAGCTTTGCAAATGGAGAGAAGGCGTTATCCGGTCGTTGTCGGCCTGCCGAGTCACTCACGGGCTCGGCGGTAGCGCGAAAGGACTGACGATCGGTATCTCCACCATTGGCGCGGCGATGATGCTGGCGCTGGCGCCCGAGCTGACGGAGAGTTCGACCGGGGAGGTTGCTGTGCCTGCTGCCGTCTCCTCCGCCGGCGACGGGGAGACAGGAGAGGCGCCGCCCAAGCCGGCGCGCGAGGCGGAGATCGTGGTGCAGGGCGACCCGAGCCGCGGCGAGCCGCTTGAGCAGCTCAATGTCGAGGGGTTTCGCGCCACGCAGAAGGTGGACAGGGCGGTGTTCGGGCCGGTGGCGCGGACCTATGGCAAGTCGGTGCCGCGCCCGATTCGCAAGGGGCTGCGCAACTTCCTCACCAATCTGCGCGAGCCGGTCGTGGCGGCCAATTATCTGTTGCAGCTGAAGGTTGGAAAGGCGGGCGAAACGCTCGGGCGCTTCGCAATCAACTCCACGATCGGCGTGGCGGGCGTGTTCGATCAGGCGAAGCGCAAGCCCTTCAACCTGCCGCGCCGCCGCAACGGCTTTGCCAATACGCTCGGCTTTTATGGCGTGAAGCCGGGGCCGTTCCTCTATCTGCCACTGATCGGCGCTACCACCCTCCGCGACATAGTTGGCAATGTCGTCGACCAGATGGCAGCGCCTTCTGTCACCGTGCCGCCGTTCGACCAGAGCCAGTATATCGCGCCGGTCGGTGTGCTGACCGCACTCGACGCCCGCAACGAATTCGATCAAGAGCTGGAACGACGGCGCGCCGGCGGCGATCCTTATGGCACGACGCGCAAAATCTATCTGGAGCGTCGCGCGGCCGAGATCGAGGCACTGCGCAATCCACGTCGGAGCAAGCCGGCACTCCCGCCAGAATGAAGCCCGCCGCAGGTCGAACTTAACCCGATCTTAGCCTCTGGCGTGCGACTCCGCGTGTGAAAGCCACACCCAAAAAGGGAAGCTATGCGCGTACTCGCAATGGCATCGCAAAAAGGCGGATCGGGGAAGACCACTCTTTCCGGTCACATTGCCGTCCAGGCCCAGCTCGCCGGAGCCGGCCCCGTCGTGCTGATCGACATCGATCCGCAGGGCTCGCTCGCGGATTGGTGGAACGAGCGGCAGGACGAATATCCCGCCTTCGCCCAGACGACAGTGGCGCGGCTGGCGAGCGATCTCGATCTGCTGCGCCAGCAGGGCTTCAAGCTGGCAGTGATCGACACCCCGCCGGCGATCACCATGGCCATTCAGAGCGTGATCCAGGTCGCCGAGCTCATCGTCATCCCGACGAGACCGAGCCCGCATGACCTGCGTGCGGTTGGCGCCACGGTCGATCTGTGCGACCGCGCGTCCAAGCCGCTGATCTTCGTCGTCAATGCGGCGACGCCCAAGGCCAAGATTACGGCCGAAGCTGCCGTCGCGCTGTCGCAGCACGGAACGGTCGCGCCGGTGACCATCCATCAGCGCACCGACTTCGCCGCGTCGATGATCGACGGGCGCACGGTCATGGAGACCGATCCAAAGGGCAAGTCCGCGGCCGAGATCGCCAATCTGTGGACCTATGTCTCTGACCGGCTGGAGAAGAATTTCCGCCGCACGGTCTTCAACGTGCCCGGCGTGCAACCGCACATGGCGGCGGCGCCCCGGCCCGTGCCGGGCTTCGGCCGGCGGGTGGTCGGCCAGTGAGGGGCGGGGGCATGAACGCCAAGCCCTTGGCTTCGCTCACCTCCGGCCTGCTCGCCCGCAAAGGCACCGCCAAGCCGGCGATGCGGCCCCAGGGCTTTGCCGGTTTCGGGCACCGCCAGGAGGATCTGGGCTGGAACGATATGGGCTTCGACGCGCCGCAGCCTGTGGCCGAGCCAGTGGTCGAGCCGCCGGTGATTGTTCGCCAGCAGGAGGAGCTCGCAGCGCGCTTCGCCGAGTCGGTGCAGGTGCCCCGCGCAGCGCCGGGCACGGCGCGAGACAAAGCCGCATTCACGCTGCGCCTGGATAGTGAGCGGCATTTGCGGCTGCGCCTCGCCTCCGCGGTGCGGCACCGGTCCTCGCAGCAGCTGGTGACGGAAGCGCTCGACGCATTGCTGGCCAGCATGCCCGAGCTGGACGAGCTCGCCGCCCAGGCCAAGGCCCGAGCCGAAGGGAAGTGACCATGGATCGCACGCTGTTCATGAAGGCCGCCGCTTCCGCGCTGGTGATCGCCAGCATGACGGCGGCTGCTCCGCCCGCTGCCAAGCACGCGCAGCAGGCGGAAAGGGCGCTTGCAAAGAACAAGCTTGGCGCCGCGGTGGAAGCGGCCGAGGCGGCTGTGGCCGCATCGCCGCAGGACGCCCGCTATCGCATGCTGCTCGGCCGCGCCTATCTGGCGGCGGGGCGGTACCAATCCGCCTCGGCAAGCTTTGCCGATGCTATCGCTCTGGACGAAAGCCGGGGTGGAGCGGCGCTGAGTCTGGCGCTCACCCGCATCGGCCTTGGCGACCAGGCCCGCGCACGCGACATCCTCGAGCGGCATGGATCGGTGATTCCGGCCGGTGACTGCGGTCTGGCGCTAGCGCTGGCCGGCGACACGGCTCAGGGCGTGCAGGTGCTGGAGGCCGAAGTGCGTGGCGGTGCCGCCGACGCCAAGACCCGCCAGAATCTGGCGCTTGCCTATGCGCTCGCCGGACGCTGGCCCGAAGCCAAATTGATGGCGTCCTACGACCTTGATCCGGTGACATTGTCGCAGCGGATCATGGAATGGTCGCGCTTCACCCGCGAGCAGCAGGCTTCCGCGCAGGTCGCGTCGCTGCTGGGCGTCGCTCCGGGCGCCGATCCGGGCCAGCCGCAGCGCCTGGCGCTGGCGCCGCAGCCCAAGGTCCAGCTGGCCGAAGTCGCGCCTCCTCCTCCTCCTCCTCCGCCGCCGGTGCAGATGTCGGCTGAAGCGAGTGAGCCGGCAGCGGTGGTCGAGCCGGCGCCGAGCCCGGCAGCGGCCATTCAGTTCGCCGAGCGCAACGAGGTTGTGCAGCAACTCGCTTCGCCGGTCGTCAAGGCGGCGCTGAAGCCGAAGGCGGCCCCGGCTCCGGCTCGCTTGCGTCCGGCCAGCTTCGAACTGCCGTCTGGCGGCCGGTTCGTGGTCCAGCTCGGTGCGTTTGACAGCGCCGGCGTGGCCGAAGCGGCTTGGAACCGGATGAACGGCCGGATCTCGCTGCTGCGCAACCTCTCGCCTTCTACGATGACGGTGGTGAAGGGCAATGCGACTTTCCACCGGCTCTCGGTCAGCGGCTTTGCGACGCGCGCGAACGCCGTCCGCTTCTGCGAGGAATTGCGGACGCGCGGCGGCCAATGCTTCGTGCGAGAAGCGGCCGGCGACGCGCCGCTGCAATGGGCCCGGCGCGGCGGCGGTACCCGGCTCGCCGCCCGTTAGGCGATTTCGCGGCCGCCTTTGAAGAGGCGGAGCACACGGCCTTGAACCGGTAATTTGTCGAACGGCGTGTTGCCGGCGGCTGCGCGCATCTTGCTTGAGTCCACGCGCCATGGCGCTTCGGGATCGACCAGAATTAGGTCGGCCGGCGCTCCCGGCCCAAGCCGCCCGCCTTCGAGCCCGAGGATACGGGAGGGGTTGGCGGCGAGCAGATCGAACAACCGCTCCAGTCCGATCAGGCCGTCGCGGACCAGGTTCAGCGACAGCGCCAGCAGCGTCTCCGCGCCCGCCGCCCCAGGCGCGGAGTCCGCGAAGGGCAGGCGCTTGTCCTCGGGGCCGCGGGGATCGTGACCGGACGAAAGCACGTCGATCGTGCCGTCGCGCACCGCCTCCAGCGCTGCCTGTCGATCGTCTTCCGACCGGAGTGGCGGCGAGAGATGCGCGAAGGTGCGGAAATCGGCGATGGCATTGTCTGACAGGAACAGGTGCGCCGGCGTGATCCCGCAGGTCACCGGCAGACCGCGCCCCTTGGCTGCGCGGATCTGATCGAACGCGGCGCGGGTGGTGACCTGGCGGAAATGGAGGCGGGCGCCGGTCTCCTCGACCAGCATCAGGTCGCGCGCGACCGCCATGGCTTCGGCACGCGCCGGAGCGGCGGGCAGGCCGAGCCGCGTCGCCGTCTCGCCCGCGGTAGCCACTGCGTTGGTCGTCAGCCCGTCATCCTCGGCATGCGATACGACCGCGAGATCAAAGGCGGCAGCGTAGCTCAGCACGCGGTGCATCACGCCTGAATCCGCGATCCAGCGGCGGCCGGTGGCGACGGCTCTGGCGCCGGCCGCTTTCATCAACCCGTACTCGGCAAGCTCCTTGGCCTGGAGGCCGCGTGTGGCGGCAGCGAGCGGGTGAACCCAGATGTCCGGCTTGCCTGAATAAGCGGCGCGCTGGATCAGGCCGGGATCGTCGAGCGGCGGCGACTGGTCAGGCATCAGCGCCGCCCGGGCGATGCCGCCGAAGCGGAACGCCGGGCCATCCACCCTGAAGACGCCCAGATCGACAATGGCCGGAGCAAGCAACATGCCGCGGCCGTCGATCGGCTCCGCCATCGCGGGGATCTCGCCTCCGATGGAAGCAATCGTCTCGCACTCGATGAGCACCGACGGAGCACTGCCGTCCGGCAGGCGAACATTGGTGAAGGCTTTCATGCCCAGCCCTCCAGGCCGCGGCGCTTACGCGTCAGCACGTCCAGGCAGGCCATGCGCACGGCGACGCCCATCTCCACCTGCTCGGTGATGGCGGAGCGGTCAGGATGGTCGGCGACGCTGGACGCGATCTCGACGCCGCGGTTCATCGGCCCGGGATGCATGACGATTGCGTCCGGCTTGGCGCGGGCGAGGCGTTCAGGCGTTAGGCCCCAGAACTGGTGATATTCGCGCAAGGAGGGCACGAAGCCGCCCGTCATCCGCTCCATCTGTAGGCGCAGCATCATCACCACATCGGCGCCGTCCAGCCCGCGATCGAAGTCGGTGAAACAGCGCACGCGCATCCGCTCCACCTCCGCGGGGATCAGCGTCGGCGGGCCGACCACCCGCACATCCGCGCCGAGCGAGGTCAGTGCGAGGATGTTAGAGCGTGCGACCCGGCTGTGGAGCACGTCGCCGCATATGGCGACGGTCAGGCCATGGATGCTGCCCTTGCGGCGTCGAATGGTGAGCGCGTCGAGTAGGGCCTGGGTCGGATGCTCGTGCCGCCCGTCGCCGGCGTTCAGGACCGGGCAGTCGACCTTGTCGGCGATCAGCTGCACCGCCCCCGAGCTCGCATGACGGATCACCATCACGTCGGCCCTCATCGCGTTCAAGGTCATCGCCGTGTCGATCAGCGTTTCGCCTTTCTTCACGCTCGACTGCGCCGCGTGCATGTTGACGACGTCGGCGCCGAGCCTCTTGCCGGCGATCTCGAAGCTCAGCAGCGTGCGCGTCGAGTTTTCGAAAAAGGCGTTGATAAGGGTCAGGCCGCGGAGGCGGTTGTCGCGCTTTTCGGTCGTGCGGTTGAGCTCTACCCACTGCTCCGCCTCGTCGAGCAGGAACGAAATCTCGTGCGGCTGAAGACCGGCGATCCCGAGCAGGTGCCGGTGAGGGAACATCATGGAGTCTGGCATTAAAGGCGCATCATAGCGCCCTGGTCCGCTTACGTCACCTGCGTAACCAATCCTGCTGCTGCATGAACAAGCCGCTCGGAGTCGGTTCAGGCGCGCTTTGGCAAAAGCGATTCGTGAGGTCGCGAGAGGGAGTAAAGATTATGCGAAAGCTCATGATGGCTCTGGCCGTTGCCGGTACCGCCGTTCCCACCGCTGTGGTCCTGGAGGCTCCGGCGGAAGCGCAGCGTTACTATGCCCGTGACGGGCGCACTTACTATGCGCAGCCCAACACTTATCGCTGCCGCCGGGGCAGCGGCACCACCGGCCTCGTCCTTGGCGGTGCGGCGGGTGCGCTGCTCGGTCGCTCGCTCGACGGCGGCCGTGACCGGACGCTCGGCACTGTCCTCGGCGCCGCCGGCGGTGCCCTGCTGGGCCGCGAGATCCAGCGCGGACGCCAGTCGCGGAACTGCTACCGTTAACGGTAAGCGCCGCTTCCGTTCGTATCGAGCGAGTCGAGATACGCTTCTCGACTTCGCTCGAAGCGAACGGATCAATTCTGGCTCAAGCCGCCTCGAGCTGCTTATGAACCACTTCATCGGCCAGCTTGCCGCTGATTTCCTGCAGATGGTCGAACTCGGCAGTGTAGCTCGCCAGGCCCTGGCTCATCGATCGCAGGTCGGCATCGAGTCCTTGGAGCGCTGACGAGGGCAGCAGCGCCTCTACCTTGTCCCAACGATGCCAGCCTTCGCGCGGCTCCATCCCCAGCATCTGCCCGCGCCGTGACGAGATCGCCGACGTGACCTTGGACGTCGCGCTGTTCGGCGCGAGGATCGTCACTTTTGAGACCGGCTCCAGCAAATAGGGCTGAGCGGCGGCAAGCGCTTCGGACATGGCGATCCGGCCTGCCGTGCGGAAGGCGAGTTCGGAACTGTCCACCGAATGGAAGCTGCCGTCCGTCAGCGTGACCGCGACGTCCACTACTGGAAAGCCGAGCGGCCCCTTCATCATCGCGTCCCTGATGCCGGCCTCCACCGCCGGGATATATTGCCGGGGGATCGCGCCACCGGTGATCTTGTCCTCGAACACGAAGCCGGAGCCGCGCGGCAGCGGGCGCAGCTCGATCAGACAATCGCCATATTGGCCATGGCCGCCCGATTGTTTCTTATGGCGTCCACGCTGCGTGACGGTGCGGCGGATCGATTCCTTGTAGCCGACGGTCGCGGGCCGGCTGGTCACGTCGACGCCGTAGCGTCGCTTCAGCCGGGCGAGCACGACATTCAGATGCTCGTCGCCCATTCCCTTGAGCAGGGTCTCGTGGTGCACTTCATCCTGTTCCCAGGTGAGCGCGCCATCTTCCTCGGTCAGCTTGTGGAGGGCGGTCGAGAGCTTCACATCGTCGTTGCGGTTCTTGGGGGAGATGGCGACGACGTGATTGGCGGTGACGCGCGGCACGGTCGGCGTCTCATAGCCCTGGCCTTTGCCGGTCAGCCATTCGCCCGCCTGCACCCCTTCGATCTTGGCGATCGCGATCACTTCGCCTTGTCCGGCGCGCGGTACCTTGCTGCTCCGTTCGCCTTGCATACGCAGGAGCGTACCAACCCGCACCGGCCCTCGTGCGCCCTTCAGCTCCGCGCCTTCCGACAAGGCGCCGCCGAACACCCGGACATAGGCCAGTCGACCGATCTGGTTGCCGTTCGAAATCTTGAAAACGAAGGCGCAGGCATCATCGGTGCCGAGACGCATCGCTGCGCGCTCCGGCGCGGGCGCTTCATGGCGCAATGCCTTGAGCAGCCGCCGGACCCCGAATCCGTTCAGCGCCGAGCCGAACATGACGGGAACTCCCAGATGCTCGCTCGTCTCGCGGGCCAGGTCGGCGAGCACCGTCTTCTGGTCGGGCGTCTCGTCCATCAGCAATTGTTCGAGCAGTGAATCGTCATGGTCGGCGAGCTGCTCGAGCAGGTGCATGCGGTCCGCCACTTCGCGTTCCATCAGCTCGGGCGGTATCTCGGTGCGCTCGGACGGTTTGCCGGGCACGTAGTGGAAGGCGCGCTCGAGCCCGACGTCCACGAAACCGGTGATGCGGTCGCCTTCCCAGATCGGAATGTGGCGCGCCAGCAGGGGCTTGGACGAGAGCGGCTGCAGCACTTCCAGCAGGTCGCGGAGCCGGCCGCGTGCCTGATCGATCTTGTTGACGAAGATGATGTGGGGAATGTCCATCGCTTCGAGTTGGCGAAGCGTCGGCTCGGTGAGCTGGGCGCGGCCCTGTTCCGGGTCGATCACCACCACGGCGAGATCGCAGGTGGCGAGCGCCAGCGCACCGTCCGCGACGAAGCCGACCGAGCCCGGCGTGTCGATCAGCGCGAAATGATCGTCGAGATAGTCGAAATGCATCAGATTGAGCTCGGTCGAGCCCCTTCGCGCTCGCGCTTCCGGAGAGGCGTCGCCGACGCAATTGCCGTTGTCGACGCTGCCCTGCCGATCGATCGCACCGCTGCAAAAAAGAAGGGCCTCGGCAAGGCTGGTCTTGCCAGCTCCACCGGGCCCGACAAGCGCGATCGCGCGTGTGCCAGCTGATCTACCAGGCATGATCGTCTCCTTCGTCTGCCGCGCAAGCAGTTCCGCGAAGAAGACGCGGCTGCTCGCGTCTGGTGAGTCGAAGCGATGATGGTCTGCCTGTGGATTGTTTCGGTCAAGGGGCTTTCCCGCCCGCGTTCGATGCGGAAGGGTGAGCGGAAAGGAGACAGGCTATGGCGAACGGGCAGGGCCCGCTTGCGGGTGTGCGGATCGTGGAGATGGAAGCGATCGGGCCGGTACCGCTCGCCGCGATGATCCTGGCGGACATGGGCGCGGACGTTGTGCGGCTTGTAAGGCCTGGCGCGCGCACGATAGGCGTGCTCGAACGGAGCCGCGCGACTGTCGAGGCCGATCTGAAAAGTGAGGACGGACAGGAGCTTGCCCGGTCGCTGCTCGGTAAGGCGGATGTGCTGCTCGAAGGCTATCGGCCTGGCGTGATGGAGCGGCTGGGGCTTGGGCCAGAGCAGGTTCAAGCCCTAAATCCCCGGCTGGTCTATGGCCGGATGACTGGCTGGGGCCAGACGGGCCCGTTCGCACAAATGGCCGGGCACGACATCAACTATATCTCCCTGACTGGCGCGCTGCACGCGATCGGCCGCGCCGGCGAGCCGCCCGTGCCCCCGTTGAACTTGGTCGGCGATTATGGCGGCGGCGCGATGTTCCTGGTCTCGGGCGTGCTCGCCGCCGTGATCCGCGCGCGGGAAACGGGTCAGGGCGATGTCGTGGACGTGGCGATGACCGAGGGCACGCTGACCCTGCTGTCGATGTTCCACGCTTTCCTGGCGGCCGGGCAATGGCAGGACCGGCCCGAGGCGAATCTGCTCGACGGCGGCGCGCATTTTTACCGCTGCTACGAATGCGCCGACGGCAAATATGTCGCGGTAGGCTGCCTTGAGCCACAATTCTATTCGGCTTGCCTTGAGGGGCTGAGGCTGGATGCCGCGGACTTCCCGCAATTCCCGCCCAATCGTTGGCCGGAACTCGCACAGGGATTCGCGGCCAGGTTTCGCGAGAAGACCCGCGACGAATGGGCTAAGATCTTCGCCGGCACCGATGCTTGTGTGACGCCCGTGCTGAGCTTCGCCGAAGCGCCCAGCCATCCGCATAATCAAGCGCGGGAGAGCGTCGCGGTGGCAAATGGCGTGACCCAAGCCGCGCCGGCTCCTCGCTTTGCAAACGCCGCGACGAAGATCGGTCCGACCGAAGCCTTGTCGGCGCAGGAAGCGATCAGCCGCTGGAGTTAGTTGCTGATGTTCCTATTATGTTCTAAACAGGGACATGGACTCGAGTCTCCGGCCTGCGCGAGGTGCGACGCTCAATCGGGAGAGTGCCCGCTTCAATCTGCCCGAGCGGGTCGCGGATGGCGACTGGCTGGACGAACGAGGCTGGATTGACGGCGAGCCGCCGCCGCTGCGCACCTCGGTGACGGTCGAAAAGCCAAAGACGATCATCACCAGGAACGCGTCGCCCGACGTTCCCTTTGACCGCTCGATCAACGCCTATCGCGGCTGTGAACATGGCTGCATCTATTGCTTTGCCCGGCCGAGCCACGCCTATCACGACCTCTCGCCCGGACTCGACTTCGAGACGAAGCTGTTCGCCAAGCCTGATGCCGCGGTACTGCTCCGCGCCGAGCTGATGAAGCCGGGCTACAGCCCCCGCCCGATCGCAATGGGCACCAACACAGACCCCTATCAGCCGATTGAGGGCAAATGGCGGATCACGCGCAGCGTGCTCGAAGTTTTGAGCGAGTGCCGCCACCCCGCGTCGATCACCACCAAGTCAGACCGGGTGACGCGCGACATCGACCTGCTTGGCCCAATGGCGGCGCAGGGGTTGACTGCCGTGGCGCTGTCGATCACGTCGCTCGATCCCAAGGTGGCGCGCACTGTGGAGCCACGCGCACCGCATCCCGAAAAGAGGCTCGCCGCGGTTCGGAAGCTCGCCGAAGCCGGCATCCCTGTGTTCGTGTCGATCTCGCCGGTGATCCCAGCAATCACAGATCACGAGATGGAGCATCTGATCGAACGGGCAGCGGACGCGGGTGCCCGAGGCGCCTTCTTTCTGCCGGTCCGCCTCCCGCACGAGGTTGCTCCCCTATTCCGAGCCTGGCTCGACGAGCATTTCCCCGACCGCGCCGACAAGGTGATGTCGATCATCCAGTCGATCCGCGGCGGCCGCGACAACGACCCGAACTTCTTCTCGCGCATGCAGGGGCAGGGGCCGTGGGCCGACCTGCTCCGCACCCGCTTCCATCGCATGTGCAAAAAGCTTGGCTTGAACGACGCGCGGATGGACCTCCGCACCGACCTGTTCCGCCCGCCTGACGGGGCGCAGCTGCGGCTACTTTAGGGCATCGTCATTGCGAGCGCAGCGAAGCAATCCATTTTCGGCGCGCGGCCACTCTGGATTGCTTCGTCGCTATCGCTCCTCGCAATGACGAGGCGTTCAATCGGTGATCTTGCGGGTGCGCGTCTCGGGAAGGAAGAGGGCGCCGATAACCACTGTCAGGCCGGCGACGACGATGGGGTACCAGAGGCCGCGATAGATGTTTCCGCTCGCCGCGACCATCGCAAAGGCGATCGTCGGCAAGAAGCCGCCGAACCAGCCATTGCCGATGTGATAGGGCAGCGACATCGAGGTGTAGCGGATGCGCGCGGGGAACAGCTCGACGAGCAACGCGGCGATCGGCCCATAGACCATCGTCACCAGCAGCACGAGCCAGACCAATAGCGCCACGATCAGCGGCCTGTTCATCGCGGCGGGGTCTGCCCTGGCGGGATAGCCGGCTTCTTCCAAGCCTGTGGTAATAGCCATGCGAAAATCGTCTGCGACACCGGCATAGCCGATGTTGCGCTCGCCAATGGACACTGTCGCTCCGGTGCCGCTGCCGCCCGCCGAGGTATAGGGCACGCCCGACTTGGCCAGGAGCGACTTGGCGATGTCGCAGCCGGTGCGATCGAATTTGTTGCGGCCGATTGGATCGAACTGGACCGAGCAACTCGCCGGGTCTGCTGTCACCACGACAGGTGCCCGCGCCTGCGCTGCGGCGAGCGCGGGATTCGCGGCCTGGGTCAGCCAGCCGAACACAGGCAGATAGGTCAGCGCGGCGAGCATGCATCCGGCGAGGATGATCGGCTTGCGCCCGATCCGGTCGGATAGCCAGCCGAAGAAGATGAAGGCGGGAGCGCCAATTGCGAGCGCCACCGCGATCAGGATGTTGGCGGTTGCGCCATCGACCTTCAGCGTCCGTTCCAGAAAGAAGAGCGCGTAGAACTGCCCCGTGTACCAGACCACCGCCTGACCCGCGACGGCGCCGAACAAGGCAATCAGCACCAGCTTCAGATTGCCCCAGCGCGCGAACGCCTCCGTCAGCGGCGCCTTGGAGGTGGTGCCTTCCTCCTTCATCTTCTTGAACACCGGGCTCTCGCTCAACTGCAGCCGGATCCACATCGATACGGCGAGCAGCAGCAGGGAGACGAGGAACGGGATGCGCCAGCCCCAGTCCGCGAAAGCCGCTTCGCCCAAGGCCGAGCGCACACCGATCACCACCAGCAGGGCAGCGAACAGGCCCAGGGTCGCCGTCGTCTGGATGAAGCTGGTGTAGAGCCCGCGCCGGTGATCGGGCGCATGTTCAGCCACATAGGTCGCCGCCCCGCCATATTCGCCCCCCAACGCCAGTCCTTGCAGCAGCCGCAGGATAACGAGCATGGCAGGCGCCGCCACGCCGATGCTCGCATAGCTTGGCAGCAAGCCGACGATGAAGGTCGACAGGCCCATGATGCCCATCGTGACCAGGAAGGTGTTCTTGCGCCCGACCAGATCCCCAATCCGCCCGAACAAGACCGCCCCGAACGGCCGCACCGCAAAACCAGCGGCAAAAGCGGCGAGCGCGAAGATGAAGCCGGTCGTCTCATTGACGCCCGAAAAGAACTGCGCCGAGATGATCGAAGCCAGCAGCCCGTAGAGGTAGAAATCATACCACTCGAACACGGTGCCGAGCGACGAGGCCGCGATAACAAGCTTTTCGCTCTGCCTGGCTCCGGCGAGTGACTCCGCTTCCCTCGCGTCCATTCCCACCCCCGGTGTCGACCAGCATCAGGTTTCGGCGCTGGCGGCACTTCCCGTCAACCCATGCAGGAGTCGCAAAAATCGGACGAGAATATGGGCGTGCCGGAGAAATGCGCCGGGATCAGCAAAAGCGGCTCTGCTCAACGCTACACCGACTATCGCTTAATTGGCGTCGGCGACACGTTAGGACGGATCGTGTCAGCCGGCGAGCTTCGCCAGCCCGCGCGACAGCTGCAGCGCGCCGTTCAGCCGCTGCTTCGGATTCGCCCAGTCGCGCGTGATGACCAGCTTGGAGTCAGGCCGCAGCTTGGCCGTTTCGCCGATCTTCTCCACATATTGCAGCACCGCCGGCACGTCGGGCGGCGTGTCGTTGTGGAAGGTGACGACCGCGCCCCTCGGACCCGTCTCGATCTTCGACACGCATGCCGCCTTGGCGTTCAGCTTGATCTCGATCAGCCGGATCAGGTTCTCGGTCGGGGCGGGGAGCTTGCCGAACCGGTCGATCAGCTCGGCCGCGAACCCTTCGATTTGCTCCGCCGACTCCAGTTCGTTGATGCGCCGGTATAGGCCCATGCGCAGGTCGAGGTCGGGCACATAGTCTTCCGGGATCATCACCGGCACATCGACGGTGATGGTCGGCGAGAACTCGTCGCGTCTCACTTCGTCGCGCCGCCCGCCCATCTTCGCCTCGGTGATCGCCTCTTCCAGCATCGACTGGTAGAGTTCGAAGCCGACTTCCTTGATGTGCCCTGATTGCTCGTCGCCGAGCAGATTGCCGGCGCCGCGAATATCGAGATCGTGGCTGGCGAGCTGGAAACCGGCGCCGAGACTGTCGAGATCGGAGAGAATCTTGAGCCGCTTCTCGGCCGTGTCGGTGATCGACGTGTCGGCGGGCGTGGTCAGATAGGCATAGGCCCGGATCTTGGCCCGCCCGACACGCCCGCGCAGCTGGTAGAGCTGGGCCAGCCCGAACCGGTCGGCATTGTTGACGATCAGCGTGTTGGCGCTCGGAATGTCGATGCCGCTTTCGATGATCGTGGTCGATACGAGCACGTCGTAGCGCCGGTCGTAGAAAGCGGACATGCGCTCCTCCACCTCGGTCGGCGCCATCTGGCCGTGCGCGACGACGTAGCGGACTTCCGGCACATCCTTGCGCAGGAACTCCTCGATGTCGGGCAGGTCCGCGATCCGGGGAGTAACGAAGTAAGACTGACCGCCGCGATAATGTTCGCGGAGCAAAGCCTCGCGCAGCACCACGGGATCCCAAGGCATGACATAGGTGCGGACTGCTAGGCGATCGACCGGAGGCGTCTGGATCACCGACAGATCGCGCAAACCCGACATCGCCATTTGCAGCGTCCGCGGTATCGGTGTCGCGGTCAGCGTCAGCTGGTGCACGTCGGTCTTCAGGGCCTTCAGCCGTTCCTTGTGGGTGACGCCGAACCGTTGCTCCTCGTCGACAACGACGAGCCCCAACTGTTTGAACTCTATGCCTTTTGCCAGAATGGCATGAGTACCAACGACGATGTCGATCTTGCCCTCGGATAGACCCTGCTTGGTCTCTTTGGCTTCCTTCGGCGGCACCAGGCGAGACAGGCGGCCAATCTTCAGCGGAAAGCCCTGAAAGCGATCGCAAAAGGTATTGTAGTGCTGGCGGGCAAGAAGCGTAGTCGGGCACACCACCGCGACCTGCAGCCCGGACATGGCCGCCACAAACGCGGCACGAAGGGCAACCTCGGTCTTCCCAAAGCCGACATCGCCGCAGACGAGCCGATCCATCGGCTTGCCCGCGGAGAGGTCGCCGAGCACATCCTCGATCGCCCGATCCTGGTCGTCCGTCTCCTCATAGGGGAACCGGTCGGCGAAGGCGGGGTAGCTGCCGCTGTCCGGCTCGGCCACTTCGGCGGGCCTAAGCGCCCGTTCGGCGGCGGTCTTGATCAGCTCGTGCGCGATCTCGCGGATGCGCTCCTTCATTGCGGCCTTGCGCCGCTGCCATGCCTCGCCGCCCAATTTGTCGAGCGCGACGCCTTCGCTCTCGCTGCCGTAGCGAGAGAGGACTTCGAGATTCTCGACCGGCACGTAGAGCTTGTCGCCGCCGGAATAGCTGACCGCGACACAGTCATGCGGCGTCTTGGCGACGGGCACCTGGGTCAGCCCTTCATAGCGGCCGATGCCATGATCGACGTGCACGACCAGGTCGCCGGGGCTGAGCGTCGCCAGTTCGTTCAGGAAGGCGTCGGCTTGCTTGCGGCGCTTGCGGCGGCGAACGAGCCGGTCGCCGAGCATGTCCTGCTCGGTCAGCAGCGCCACATCGGGCGTGGTGAAGCCGTGATCGAGGGGAAGAACGACCAAGGCGGCATTGGCCTTGTCGGCCGTGCCGAGCGCGTCCTGCCAGTCCTCTGCTGGCTTTGCGTTCTTCAGGCCATGGTCGCCCAGCAGGTTCGCCAGCCGCTCGCGCGCGCCGTTCGAATAGCTCGCCAGGATGACGCGGCGGCCGTCCTTCTTCAGCTTGCCGACATGCTTGACCACCGCCTCATAAACGTTGGCGTTCTGGGCCCGCTCGGGCGCGAAGTCCCGCGGCCCCTCTACGGCGAAGTCGAGGCTCTTGTCGGTCTCCGGGGCGGCAAATGGCGTGGCGAGGTGCACCGGCTGCGCCTCGATGGCGTCGCGCCATTCGTCCGCGGCCATATAGAGGCGCGGCGGCTCGACCGGGCGATAGCTGCCGGGCTGAGCCGTCATCGCGCGTTGGCGATTGGCATAATAATCGTCGATCGCCTCGAAGCGCTGATCCGCCGCGGCGCTGGAGCCGAAATCCCGGACGATCACCGCGTCGTCGCCGAGATGATCGAACAGCGTCGAGAGTTTGTCCTCCAGCAGCGGCAGCCAATGCTCCATGCCCGCAAGCCGGCGGCCCTCCGACACCGCTTCGTAGAGCGGATCGCCCGTGGCGGTGGCGCCGAACGCCTCCCGGTAGCGGCTGCGAAAGCGCTTGATACTGTCCTCGTCCAGCAGAGCCTCGGACGCCGGCATCAGCGTGAAGCCTTCGATCCGGTCGATGGTGCGCTGGTCGGCCGGGTCGAAGCGACGCACATTCTCGATCTCGTCGCCGAAGAAATCGAGCCGCAGCGCATAGTCCTCGCCGGTCGGGAACAGGTCGATCAGGCCGCCGCGGATGGCGAACTCGCCGGCCTCGGCCACAGTGTCGACGCGGCTATAGCCGTTGGCGGTGAGCTTGGCCGCAAGCTGGTCCCGGTCGATCCGCTCGCCCGGCGCGAGCTTCGCCACCAGCTGGCGGATGCGAAAGGGCGTCAGCGTGCGCTGAGTCGCGGCATTGGCGGTGGTGACGAGCAATTGCGCAGCGCCAGGCTTCTGCAGCAGGCGGTGCAATGCCGCGATCCGTTCCGACTGGATGCGCAGCGACGGCGAGGCGCGGTCGTAAGGCAGCACATCCCAGGCCGGGAAGGTCAGCACCTCCAGCTCCGGTGCAAAATATCCGGCGGCATCGACCAGCGCGCGCATAGCGGCCTCGTCCGACGCCACGAACACCGCGCGCTTCGAGGAGGCGCGTGCCAGATCGGCCATCAGCCAAGGCAGGAACCCGCCTGGCACGGAGGCGAGGGTGAGCGGCTCGGATGCGGAGAGGATTTTCTTCAGGTCGGGCATAAGGCTCTTTGGTTCGTCATTGCGAGCGCAGCGAAGCAAGCCAGCTTCGGCAGCAGTGGATCGCTTCGTCGCTGCGCTCCTCGCGATGACGGGGATGGCTCACTCCGAAATCGGAATATAATCGACGCGCTGCAGACGGTTCATCATCTCGCCCCGCCATTGCTCCGGCACCGGCGCCGAGCCGATCGCCCAGGCCATGATGTCCACATCCTGCTCGTTCATCAGCGCCTCGAACCAGCCGATCTGCTCATCGTTCCACCCATTCGAGTAGCGATCGAAAAAGCCGCCGACGAGCAGGTCCGCTTCCTTTGTGCCGCGGTGCCACGCGCGGAAGCGCAGGCGTTTCAGGCGAGTCTCCCGATCCATCTCTGTCCTTCCGTCATTGCGAGCGGAGCGAAGCAATCCAGCTTCGGCGCCGCTGGATTGCTTCGTCGCTTCGCTCCTCGCAAAGACGGTGGGGCACGGTTCGATACTCCAATAGGGTACAGCCGGACGGCGCTGGCGGGCGCTCCGGCGATGTGGTTAGAGGCTGCACTTAGGCATGCGACCCGAAATCCTCAATCCGCTGTTCGCCGAAGTGGAGGCGCTGAAGGGCATCGGACCGGGTCTGAAGAAGCCGCTCGAACGGCTCGGCCTGAAGCGCGCGGTGGATGTCGCCTTTCATCTGCCCAGCGGCTGGATCGATCGGAAACGGGTGGATCGGCTCGATCAGAGTGACGTGGGCCAGGTTGTCACCATTGCGCTGACGCCCGTCGATTATCGTCAGTCAGGCGGGCGTGGCCCTTTTCGCGTGCACGCGACGGACTCGGCGGGCAATTACGTCAGCCTCGTCTATTTCGGCGGCAACCCGGGATGGGCGAAGAAGCTGCTGCCGTTGGGCGAGGCGCGCACCGTATCCGGCAAGCTCGAAAGCTATGGCGAGTGGCTGCAGATCGTCCATCCGGACCTGGTTCTAAAGCAGGGCGAGGAGCCGCCGGCGACGCGCGAGGCCGTCTATCCGCTGTCGGAGGGCATCACCTCGCGGCGGCTCGGTCAGTTGGTCGAGCAGGCTTTGGATCGCGCGCCCGAACTGCCTGAGTGGATCGAGCCCAGCCTGCTGCGTCAGCGTGGTTGGACGCCTTGGCGCCGGGCTTTGGCGGCGGTGCATGCCGACCCATCCGACCAGGCGGCGCGGTGCCGGCTCGCCTATGACGAAATCTTCGCCAACCAGCTTGCGCTGATGCTGGTCCGCGCCTCGACGCGACGCCGCAAGGGGCAGCCGCTGCAGGGCGATGGACGGCTGCGCGACGCGCTGAAGCTGCCTTATGCACCGACCGGCGCGCAAAGCCGGGCGGTGCGTGAGATTGAAGGCGACCTCGCCCAATCCACGCCGATGCTGCGGCTGCTGCAAGGCGATGTCGGCTCCGGCAAGACGCTCGTGGCGCTGATGTCGTTGCTCGTGGCGGTGGAGGCGGGCACCCAGGGGGCGCTGCTCGCCCCGACCGAGATCCTCGCGCGCCAGCATTTCGACTCGCTGACGCGCATGCTGGCCGGGTTGCCCGTCAACGTTGCCATTTTGACCGGACGCGAGAAGGGGCGGGCGCGGGACTCAACACTGATGGGGCTGGCTGACGGTTCGATCGACATTCTGGTCGGCACTCACGCCATCTTCCAGCAAAGTGTGAACTACAAGCGCTTGGGCCTTGCTGTCGTTGATGAACAGCATCGCTTCGGGGTCGCGCAGCGGCTGATGCTGAGCCAGAAGGCCGAGAAGCCGCCGCACCTGCTGGTGATGACCGCGACGCCCATCCCGCGCACGCTAACGCTGACTCACTATGGTGAGATGGACGTCAGCCGCCTGGACGAGATGCCGCCTGGGCGTCAGCCCATCGAGACTCGGGTGATCTCCGACGAACGACTGGCCGAACTCGTCGACGGGCTTGGGCGGCACATTGAGAGCGGCGGCCAGGCCTATTGGGTCTGCCCGCTCGTCGAGGAGAGTGAGAAGAGCGACCTTGCCGCGGCGGAAGAGCGCGCCGCCGCCCTGCAGCTGCGCTTCGGCGACCGCGTTGGGCTGGTGCACGGCCGCATGAAAGGGCCGGAGAAGGATGCCGTCATGGCGGCATTCGCAAGCGGCCGCCTCTCGGTGCTGGTTGCCACTACAGTGATTGAAGTGGGGGTCGACGTTCCGAAGGCGACCCTGATGATCATCGAACATGCCGACCGCTTCGGGCTCGCCCAGCTCCACCAATTGCGCGGGCGCGTGGGGCGCGGCGAGGGCAAGTCGGTCTGCCTGCTGCTGCGCTCGCCCCAGTTGAGCGAGACCGCGCGCTCGCGACTCGCCCTGATGCGGGATACCAATGACGGTTTCCGCATCGCCGAGGAGGATTTGAAGCTGCGCGGCCCTGGAGAACTGCTCGGCACACGCCAATCAGGTGAGCATGTCTTCAAGCTCGCCACCCCGGATCTGCTCAACGAGTTGCTGCCCGTCGCCAGCCAGGATGCGCGCTTGCTCGTGGACCGCGATGGCGGATTAGAGGGCGAACGCGGCCGCGCCGCGCGACTGGCGCTTTACCTGTTCGAGCGCGACGCCGGCGTGAACCTGCTGCGGAGTGGGTAACATGCAGAGCCGTCATCCGAACTTGTTTCGGGATAAGGTATCGGTCACTCAGCGCTCGAGAGAGCCCTCAAACCTACCGCGGCTCAATCCTTATCCCGAACCAAGTTCGGGATGACGGCCGGGTGTCAAGAGCGGAAGCGCTTGATCAGCGACGTCCGCTTCGTCTCCCAACTCTCCAGTTCCAGCGTCTCTTCCGACTCCATGCCGACAATCTCGTCCGAGCCGGGATCGATGCGCTGGACTTCGGGATGCTGCGCATCGGCGACCGAGAGTAGGGGCGGGCGCGAGGGATCGTCAGGATTTTCGCCGATCACCATCGCCGAGCGGCCGGATTTCAGCCTCACCAACGCGCCGACCGGATAGATGCCGACGCTCTTCACGAACAGTTCGAACATCTCCGGATCGAAATGGCCGGACCAGCCGCGCATCGTCTGGACCGCCTCGACCGGAGTCCAGGGCCTCTTGTAGCAGCGCTCGGACGTGACCGCGTCATAGACGTCGCAGAGCGCGGCCATGCGCGCGAACAAGGTTATGCGGTCGCCAGTCAGGCCGTCCGGATAGCCGCTGCCGTCGAATCGCTCATGATGATGAAGGCACACGTCGAGCGCGTTGTGATTGACGCCGCTGCTGCGCGCCAGCAGCTCCCGGCCGCGCACCGGGTGCGTCTTCATGATGTCGAACTCGTCGGAAGTCAGCTCGCCGGGCTTGTCGAGCACCTCGGCCGGCATCACCGCCTTGCCGATATCGTGCAGCAGTCCTGCCATGCCGGCGTCGCGCACCGCCGCGTCGCCGAAGCGCAGCTCCCGCGCCAGATTGATCATCAGCGCGCAGACGGCGACCGAATGCATGTAATGATATTCGTGCCGGCTCTTCAGCTGCGCGATGCTGAGAAAGGCATGCGGGCTCTGGTCGATCGAGCTGGTGATCTCATCGACCATCGGCAGCAGCTTCTCGGCCTTGATCGCCTTGCCCAGCCGCACGTCCGAATACATGGCCGAGACGACGCGCTTGGAGCGGCCGAACAGCTTGGTGGCGCGCGAATAGCTGGAGGCAAAGCTCTGCGCCGGCCGTTGCACCGGTGCCGGGCGCGCCTGGATATAGGGCGCCGAGGGCCGGGCCGGCGGTTGCCAGCTGGCGGCGGGGTTCGAGATCTCGATCCGCGGATTGGGCGCGACCCCTCGTTCATCGTCGATGAACACGGCGGCGACGGCGCTCTCGCGCACGCGCTGGAGGTCGCGCTCCTTGGTCAGGACGAAGCGGGTGCGCCAGAAGGGATGGTCGAACCAGGAGCCGTCAAAGCCCTGGATGAACATGCCGAGTTCGACCTCGTCCGGCGAAATGCGCTGCAGTGCTATGGCCGTGCCCTCCCCATTGATCCCGGTTTATGGACAGGAGGTTAGAGACTGGTGAATCGGCCGGCTCTCGTGTTAGTCTGAAAGGACGAGGAGTGCGGCTGATGACGAGATTGATGGCGATGATCGCGGCCCTGGCCTTTGCAGCGGGCGCCGCGCATGCGGCGGATTGCTGCAAGGAAGGCGTCGAATGCTGCAAGCAGCACAAGCCCTGCTGCGATCATGAAAAAGGCAAGCCCGAGCCGAAGCCTGAGCCCAAGCCCGAGGACGGCCACGCCCACTAGGGCGCTAGCGAGCTTCCTTCGCCAAGGTGCCGAGCAGCTCCAGATAACGGGGCAAGTCGATCGAGCGGGCGAACTGACAGCCGATGCGGCCGGCCAGCGCCCAGCGCACTTCCGCGTCGCATTCGCCGACCACCGGCAGCCTGATCTTCAGCTTGGCGCCAGGTTCCACTGCCGCTTCGGTGCGCGCCATGAAACCGCTCGCCGAGATGTTGACGAGCTGAAGCGGAACCAAAGTCCCGCCGATCACGGCGCGGGCGCGGTGATAGATTTCCTCACGCGGCTCTTCCCGCCGATCCTGCTGCACCCGTGCGCCGGTGCCGAACGCGATCATTGAGCTTCCTCCGGCTTGCCGGACGAAAGCTAGGGGACCGGGCTTAACGGGCCCGCAAGGAACAGCGTTAAGCGAAACTTGCGCCGGCGCTAATTATCGCCATGGCCGCGCTTGCGCTCGATATGCTCCGGTATCGTGCCGTGCCGCGCATTGCCCGCGGCAGGCAGTGGATGACCGCGCTCCTTGGCATCCGCCGGGCGGTCTTCCGGCTCCACTTCGGCATCGTCGCGCCCGATGATTATGTCGGGGTCATTCTCCTTGGCCATGCCGCACCTCCTTGCATGCTGGGGTCTGCCGACTAGAAGCCGCGGGCGAGGAGATTGTTCATGGCGGATTTCTGGCCGGTCGAGAAAGAGCGCAGGCCGCTCAAGCAGATGCTCGAAAGCGACCCGGACCGGCTCGGCACCCTGACCCTCGAGGCAGCCGGTCTGTATTTCGACTGGACTAAGACGCACCTCACGGCCGATCTCCTGGCCCAGTTCGGCGCGCTTGCCGAACGCCAGGGGCTGAAGCAGGCGCGCGAGGCGCTGTTCGGCGGGCGCGTGGTCAACACCAGCGAGGGCCGTCCCGCTGAACACACTGCCGAGCGGGGCGAGGGCAATCCGGACAGCGTCGCGCGCGCGCGGACGTTCCACAACCGCATGCGGGCGCTGCTCGATGCGATTGAAGCCGGTGCGCTGGGCGATATCCGCCATGTGCTCCACGTCGGCATTGGCGGATCGGCGCTTGGCCCCGACCTGCTGATCGACGCGCTGGGCCGCGAAGCCGACCGCTACGATGTCGCGGTGGTCTCCAACGTGGATGGCGCCGCGATCGAAGAAGCGACCCGCGACTTCGATCCGCACGCGACCCTGCTTCTCGTCGCCTCCAAGACCTTCACCACAACCGAGACGATGCTGAATGCGGCAAGCGCTCTCAGCTGGATGGCGGAAGCGGGGGTCGAGGATCCCTATGGGCGCGTCGTCGCGCTAACCGCATCGCCCGAAAAGGCGATGGAATGGGGCGTCGACGAAACCCGCATCCTGCCCTTTTCCGAGAGCGTAGGCGGCCGCTATTCGCTCTGGTCCTCCATCGGTTTCCCGGTCGCGCTGGCGCTTGGCTGGGACGCGTTCGAGAGCCTGCTCGAGGGCGCCGCCGAGATGGACCGGCATTTCCGCCTGGCCGAGCCCGCCCGCAACGCGCCGCTGCTCGCCGCCTTCGCCGATCTCTATTATGCGCAGCTCCGCGGCTGCGAGACGCGCGCCGTCTTTGCCTATGACGAACGGCTGCGGCTGCTGCCCTCCTACCTCCAGCAGCTTGAGATGGAGTCGAACGGCAAGCGGGTGACACCTTCGGGCGAACCACTCGCCTGGCCGACGGCGCCGATCACTTGGGGCGGAGTCGGCACCGACGCCCAGCATGCCGTGTTCCAGCTGCTCCACCAGGGCACGCGTCTTGTCCCGGTCGAGTTCGTCGCAGTCGCGGAAGCCGGCGACAATCAGGACGAGGCGCATCACCGGACGCTTCTCACCAACTGCTTCGCCCAGGGCGCGGCGCTGATGACCGGCAAGGAGAGCGAGGACCCGCAGCGCGCCTATCCCGGTGACCGGCCCTCCAGCACCATTCTGCTGGAGCGGCTCGACCCCGCAAGCCTCGGCGCGTTGATCGCCTTCTACGAACACCGCACCTTCGCCAACGCCGTGCTGCTCGGCATCAATCCGTTCGATCAATTCGGCGTCGAACTCGGCAAGCAGATCGCCAAGTCGATAGAGAATGAAGGCACCGAGAAGTTCGACCCCTCCACGCGCGCGCTGATGGCGAGGGCATTCCGATGATTTCCCTGTTCATCGCCGCGGCCACGCTCTCCGTCCGTGGCGACCGCCTCTACATTCCGGCCACCATCAACGGGGTCGCGACGGAAGCGGTGCTGGACTCTGCCGCCGAGGCGACGTTCATCGACGATGACTTTGCTCGCCGGATCGGCACGGGCAAGGGCAAGTCCGTGACCGCCAAAGGCTCCGGCGGCAGTGCGGAAGCCGAACTGATCCAGGGCGCGCGGATCGATGCGCTGGGCGTGTCGATGCCGAACCTGACCATCGCCGTCATCGATCTCGACGATGTCGGCCAGCGGCTGTTCGGACGGCGGCTGGACGCGATCGTCGGCCGCGAGCTGTTCGACGCCAGCCGCCTGTCAATCGACATCGAGGGCGGCCAAATCGCCGCCATTCCCCGCACGAGCCAACCGAAAGGCGTTCGGCTGCCGCTAAAGTCGCATCACGGCATCGAGACGATGCCGGTGACGATCGAGGGCAAGGCGGTGCTGGCGGAGTTCGACTTGGGCAACGGCTCCGACCTGCTGATCGGCAAGCCCTTCGCGGAGCGGAGCGGTCTGCTCGCCCGCAGCCATGGCGCCGAAAAGGGCGGCGGCATCGGCGGCGCGGTCGACCGCCGCATCGTCACGCTCCGGACGATCCGAATTGCGGGCGTGACCTTCCGCAATGTCCGGGCTGCCATAGACGAGCAGCCCAACGCCGGCGATGCGAATGTCGGCGTCAAACTGCTGCGGCGCTTCCGCATCGTCACCGATTTCGCGCAAAAAGCCGTCTGGCTGCAGCCTCGGTCCGGCAAGCGCTAAGGAGCACCTGATGGCTGAGTTCGACTATGACCTGTTCGTTATCGGGGGCGGCTCGGGCGGCGTACGCGCGGCGCGAGTATCAGCGGCGCACGGCGCGCGCGTGGCGCTGGCCGAAGAGCATAAGGTCGGCGGCACCTGCGTTATCCGTGGCTGCGTGCCGAAAAAGCTGCTCGTCTATGGCGCGCACTTCGCGGAAGACCTGGCCGATGCCCGCCGCTTCGGCTGGAACGTTCCAAAGTGCGACTTTGACTGGCCGACGCTCCGCGACAATGTGCTGGCGGAGGTGGACCGGTTGAACGCCGCTTACACCACGACCCTTGAGAGCAACAAGGTCGAGATCATTCTGGAGCGGGCGACAGTCGCCGGCCCAAATACGGTGCGGCTGGCGAGCGGCCGCGAGGTTTCCAGCCGCTATATCCTGATCGCGACAGGCGCCTGGCCCGCTATCCCAGACGTGCCCGGCTCCGAACATGGCATCACATCCAACGAGGTCTTCCATCTCGACACCTTGCCCAAGCGCGTTCTGATTGCGGGAGGCGGCTATATCGCCAATGAGTTCGCCGGCATCTTCCACGAGTTCGGGTCGGAAGTGACGATTCTGAACCGCACCGATGTGATCCTGCGCGGCTATGACGAAAGCATCCGCGACCGGCTGCTGCAGATCTCGATGATCAAGGGAATCAACTTCCAGTTCAACTCCACCTTCAAGAGCATCGAGAAGACAGGCGAGGGGCTGCACATCACCTTCGATGGCTGCGAGCCGATGGACGTCGACCTGCTGCTCTTCGCAACCGGCCGCGTGCCTCACACCAAGGGGCTCGCGCTTGAAGACGCAGGAGTGAAGCTGGACAGAAATGGCGCCGTGGTGGTCGACGAAGACAGCAAGTCCTCTGTCGACAGCATCTATGCCGTGGGCGACGTCACCAATCGCGTGCAGCTCACTCCCGTCGCCATCCGCGAGGGCCAGGCGTTTGCCGACACGGTGTTCGGCAACAAGCCCTGGCGCGTCGACTATCATTGCATCCCCTCGGCCGTGTTCAGCCATCCGCCGCTGGCCGGTGTGGGGCTGACCGAAAGCCAGGCCAAGCAGAAATATGGCGCCGTCCGGGTCTATTCGTCGGACTTTCGGCCGATGAAGAACGTCCTCGCCAACCGCAACGAGCGCGCACTCTACAAGATGGTGTGCGAAGCGGAGACGGACCGCATTCTGGGCCTGCACATGATCGGCCCCGACGCTCCGGAAATCCTGCAGGCCGCTGCCGTAGCGGTGAAGGCCGGCCTCACCAAACAGGCATTCGACGACACCGTCGCCCTCCATCCCAGTATGGCCGAGGAGCTGGTGCTGCTCCGTTGACGTGCTATATTGCGCGAAATTGTAGGAGTGGTCCCATGCCGCAGATCAACGTTTCGGTGCCGGACGGCCTGAAGAACTGGATCGACCAGAGGTTGGACGAAGGACGCTATAGCAGTCCGAGCGACTATATTCGTGATCTTCTGCGCGAGGATGAACGACGCGCCCGAAGATTGGCCAAGTTGCAAGCCGCTATTGACGAGGGGCGAGCGTCCGGGCCTGGCCGGGACTATCGGAGCGTCTTCGAGGAGCTGCGAGAGAAGCGTCACGCGTCTGCATGACGAGCCTGCTCATTCAGCCATTGGCTGAGCTGGACCTTATCGAGATAGAAGGGTTCAGTCGTGACAATTTCGGCGACGACGTTGCGCGGTCCTATATGGATGCGATCGAGAGAGCATTGGATCGGCTACTCCTTCATCCTCAATCGGGAGCACACTTTGAAGGGATCAGGCCCCCGATCCGCTATCTTAGCATCGGCAAGCACAGAATTTTTTACGACTTCGATGGCAAGGCGATTTCGGTCGTGCGGGTGCTACATCAAGCAATGGTTCCGGAAGATCACCTTTGATCGGTTCGGTGCCTTTCTGTTCGTCAGGCGGGCAGCTCGAACAGGTCGGCCGTGATCGTCTTCTCGTCCTTGCCGAGCCGCTCCGATGAAGGACTGTCGCAGATAACGAGCAGGGCGCGGCCGACGTCATCCATCAGCGCCAGGCCTTCAGGGTGGTCTTCGCCGCGGCCGAAGGGAAGTTCGAGGATGCGCTCCGGCCGGTGGAGACGCACCTTGCGATCGTGCAGCGGCGGGTCGCTCACCCAGTCGGCCCAGCGATAGACGGCGCACGGGCCACTCAGCCCTGTCGTCGGCCCGGCCAAGATCAGCAGGTCGTCGCCGTGCCGCTTCAGGTCGCGGATGCCGAGCCCTTCCATTGCGAGCAGTCGCACCGTGGGGCTGCCGTTCAGCGCGATCCGCCCGGACTTCCTCGTCGTGACCGACAGTTCCAGCAGCACGGCATGGGTGCCGATCACCGGGCCCCGCAACCCCAGCGCCACGCGATCGCCGCAGACCGCGATGCCCTCGACATCCAGGCCGCCTTCCTTGGCCGGAACCTTGGTGAAGGGCGCGAGCAGTGGGTCGTCGCGCAGGGCCTTGGCGAGCGCATTGCCGTGCTTGGTCTGCGGCATCAGTCCGGCTCGGCGCTTGCCGTCGATCTTGACCGGCTGCCAGCCGGCTCCGTCCGGGAGCAGCGGCAGCCGGGCCAGCAGGCAGCGCGAGCGCGTGTCGCGCAGGTCGGCGAGCTGCTCGAGATCGATGCAGCCATCCTCCTGCTTTTCGGCCTTAGGCCGGGTCCGGGCATGGCTGCCGACGACCCAAAGCCAGCCGTCGCACTCGGCAAGCCCTTCGATGTCCGCCTCGGCTTCCGGATCGGCAAGGTCGAGCAGATCGGCAAGGGGGAAACGGCGATGATCGCCGGCGCCGTCAGGCCTGATCGTCAGCCGCTCGATCGCGCAGGCCTCGTCGCCGCCGACGAACAGGCTCGCCCCGATCCGCACGCTTGCCGACAGGTTGGTGACGGTCTCGTCATCGCCGGCCGCGTCGAAGCGCAGCGGGATCCGCCCGATCGGCTCGGCAGGCGGCGGCCAGCCCCTCATTGCGGCTTCATCAACTCGAGCACGGCGAGCGTCATTCCCTCGGTTCCGAGGCGGATCGATGGTTCGGGATCGATCTTGAACAATGGTGAGTGGTGAGAGGGGACGGGCGGGCCGCCTGCCTTTTGCGCGTCGAATGCTGCCTGTGGCGTGCCGCCGACCCAGAAATAGACGCCCTTCACGCCCAGCTCGGGCTGGACGAAATAGGCGAAGTCCTCCGCACCCATGCCGGTGCGGGGAGGGGAGATGACGGCCTGATCGCCGAACGTCTGGACGAAGCGGCTACGGATCCGCGCGGAAAGTGCTGGGTCGTTGACGGTGGCCGGGGTCGATTGAACCACCGTCACTTGCGGCAGTTTGTCTTCGGGCAGACCGTTCATGCGGCCGACATTGGCCGCGACACGCCGGATGCCGGCGAGAAGGGTCTTGCGCACCGTCTCGTCGTCGGCGCGCACCGTCAGCTGCAGCTCGGCCCGGTCGGAAATGATGTTGTGCTTCAGGCCGCTGCGGAACGCGCCGACAGTCACCACCGCCGGCTGCAGCGGTGCGATCTCACGGCTCACCAAAGTCTGGAGCGCCATCACCAGTTGGGCGCCCATCACGATCGGGTCCTTGCCCATGTGCGGCGAGGCGCCATGCGCGCCAACCCCGTGGATCACGATATCGACGCTGTCGGATGAGGAGGCGGTGATCCCCGGATCGGCCGCGATGCGCCCGGTCGGATGTTCGGACGTGACATGGAAGGCGAGCGCATATTGAGGCTTGGGAAAGCGGGTGTAGAGCCCGTCCTCGAGCATCTTGCGCGCGCCGCCGATCCGCTCTTCGGCCGGCTGGACGATGAAGAGGATGGTGCCGCGCCACTGATCCTTCATCGCCGCCAGCCGCCGCGCAGTGCCGACCAGCGACGTGATGTGCACGTCATGCCCGCAGGCATGCATGACCGGCTGCTCCTCGCCCTCGAGGTTCTTCTGCCGGACGGTCGACGCATAGGGCAGGCCGCTCGCCTCCTTGACTGGCAGCCCGTCCATATCGGCACGGACCAGCACCACCGGGCCCTCGCCATTCTTCATCACGCCGACCACGCCGGTGCCGCCTACGCCCTCGGTGACGGTCGCTCCGGCGGCGCGCAGCTGCTGCGCCATGATCTTGGCCGTCCGCGTCTCGACGTAACTCAGTTCCGGATTCTTGTGAAAGTCGACGAACAACGCGTTGAGTGACTTGTCGTAATCGGCCTTGATTGCATCCGAAAGCGGCGACGCGACCGCGCCCGACGAAAGCAGAGCGAGAGTGGCGATCAGGGACTTCATGCGGCTTCCTTGCGGTTGGAGACGAGATCGCCGACCACGGACGGATCGGCGAGGGTGGAGGTGTCGCCCAGGTTCGAGGTGTCGCCCTCGGCGATCTTGCGCAGGATGCGGCGCATGATCTTGCCTGAGCGGGTCTTGGGCAGGCCGGGCGCGAACTGGATCACGTCGGGGCTGGCGATCGGGCCGATTTCGTTCCGCACCCATTGAACCAGCGACTTGCGCAGTTCCTCGGTCGGCTCCTCGCCGACGTTCAGCGTCACATAGGCGTAGATGCCCTGACCCTTGATCTCGTGCGGCATGCTGACAACCGCCGCTTCGGCGACCTTGGGGTGCAGCACCAGCGCGCTCTCCACTTCGGCGGTGCCCATGCGATGGCCAGAGACGTTGAGAACGTCATCGACCCGCCCAGTGATCCAGTAGTAGCCGTCCTCGTCGCGGCGGCAGCCATCGCCGGTGAAATATTTGCCCGGATATGTGGTGAAATAGGTCTGGAAGAAGCGGGCGTGGTCGCCCCAGACGGTGCGCATCTGCCCCGGCCAGCTCTTGGCGATGCAGAGATTGCCCTCGGCCGCGCCCGCCAGCACATTCCCCTCGCCGTCGACGATCTGCGGATCGACGCCGGGCAGCGGCTTAGTCGCCGAGCCAGGCTTCAGCTCGGTGGCGCCGGGCAGGGGAGCGATGAGGGCACCGCCAGTCTCCGTCTGCCACCAGGTGTCGACGATCGGGCAACGGCCTTCGCCGACGACCGAATGGTACCAGCGCCACGCTTCGGGGTTGATCGGCTCGCCAACGGTGCCGAGCAACTTCAGCGACTTGCGGCTCGTCTTTGCGACCCAGTCATCGCCCTCGCGCATCAGCGCACGAAGCGCGGTCGGGGCGGTATAGGCGATCTCCACTTGGTGCCGGTCGACGACCTCCCAGATGCGAGACGGCGTCGGCCAGTTCGGCACGCCTTCGTACATCAGCGTCGTGGCACCGTTCGCAAGGGGGCCGTAGAGGATGTAGCTGTGCCCGGTCACCCAGCCGATGTCGGCCGCGCACCAGTAAATCTGGCCGGGTTGGTAATCGAAGACGAGCTCATGCGTGTAGCTGACCCAGGTCAGATAACCGCCGGTCGTGTGCAGAACGCCCTTCGGCTTGCCCGTAGACCCTGAGGTGTAGAGGATGAACAGCGGGTCCTCCGCCCCCATCGGCTCGGGCGGGCAATGATCGTAGCCGTCGTAAAGGAGCGAAGCCCAATGGTCGCGGCCCTCCATCATGGTCACTTCTGCGCCGGTCGCCTCTACGACGACGACGCTCTTGACACCGGGGCAGTGGGTCAAGGCGGTGTCCACATTCGCCTTAAGCGGTATTCGTTTGCCGCCTCGACGGCCTTCGTCTGCCGTCACTACTATCGAGCTGTCACAGTCTTGAATACGACCCGCCAGTGCGTCTGGAGAGAACCCGCCGAACACGACTGAGTGGATCGCGCCGATCCTCGCACAGGCTAGGATAGCGAAGGCTGCCTCCGGAATCATCGGCATGTATATAGTGACGCGGTCTCCTTTGGCCGCGCCGGCGCGCTTCAGAATGTTGGCAAATGCGCAAACCTCACGATGCAGCTGCCGATAGGTGAAGCGGCGGGGTTCCTCGGCGGGATCGTCCGGCTCCCAGATGATCGCGACCTGGTCCGGCCGGGTCTTCAGATGCCGGTCGATGCAGTTGGCAGACGCGTTGAGCTTGCCATCCGGATACCAGCTAATGTGAAAATCTTCTTCGCGGAACGACCAGTCGCCTGCGATCTCGGGCCGCTTGATCCAGTCCAGCCGTCGCGCCTGCTCCAGCCAGAAACTGCCCGGATCGGCGAGCGAGCGCCCATAGAGCTGCGTATATTTGTCGGCATTGACGCGGGCGCGCTTCGCCCAGTCTCCCGGCACCGGATAGATGTCCGCCATTCCGCTCCCCTATTCTTGCCGCGGACCTTAGTCTGCGGCCAAACCGATGCAATGGTTCACACGAGCCGCGCGGGCGCCAAGAAGAAGGCGTTGTTCGCGCGGAGACGCGGAGACGCAGAGAGTTCGCGCCTGCAACGAGGTCGCTCCTGTTCTTCCAGCCGGACCAGATATGTCGCTGCGCACCGGGTCAAATGCGGCCTCTCCGCGTCTCTGCGCCTCCGCGCGAACAATCTCTCCTTCCTGTCCTGGCGCCCTCGTGTGAACCCCATCCATTGCCTTCTGCACGAAAGCTTGAAATGAGCGGACCCATGCAGACCATTCTCGACGAACTCGAAAAGCGCCGCGAACAGGCTCGGCTGGGCGGCGGACAAAAGCGGATCGACGCGCAGCACGCCAAGGGCAAGCTCACCGCCCGAGAGCGGATCGAAGTCCTGCTCGACGAAGGCTCGTTCGAAGAGCTCGACATGTATGTCGAGCACAACTGCACCGATTTCGGCATGCAGGACCAAGTGATCCCGGGCGATGGCGTGGTCACCGGATCGGGGACGATCAACGGGCGCCTCGTCTTCGTGTTTTCCCAGGATTTCACCGTGTTCGGCGGCTCGCTGTCCGAACGTCATGCGCAGAAGATCTGCAAGATCATGGACATGGCCCTCAAGGTCGGCGCGCCGGTGATCGGCCTCAACGACTCTGGCGGGGCGCGCATTCAGGAGGGCGTGGCGAGCCTGGGCGGCTATGCCGAAGTGTTCCAGCGCAATGTGCTGGCCTCCGGCGTGGTGCCGCAGCTCTCGCTGATCATGGGCCCATGCGCGGGCGGCGCCGTCTATTCGCCGGCCATGACCGACTTCATCTTCATGGTGAAGGACTCGTCCTACATGTTCGTGACCGGCCCGGACGTGGTCAAAACGGTCACCAACGAGGTCGTGACGCAGGAGGAACTGGGCGGCGCCGTCACCCACACGACCAAGTCCGGCGTCGCCGACGTCGCCTTCGAAAACGACATCGACGCGCTCTTGGCCGCGCGCGACTTCATCGACTTCCTGCCGCTGTCGAACCGCGAACATGTGCCGGAGCGGCCCACCTCAGACCCCTGGGACCGGACCGACGAGAGCCTCGACACGCTGATCCCGGCCAACGCGAATCAACCCTATGACATGCACGAGCTCATTCGGAAGACGGTCGACGAAGGCGATTTCTTCGAACTGCAGCCGGCGCATGCGGGCAACATCATCATCGGCTTCGGGCGGATCGAGGGCCGCACGGTCGGCATCGTCGCCAACCAGCCGATGGTGCTGGCGGGCGTGCTCGATATCGCCAGCTCGAAAAAGGCGGGCCGCTTCGTCCGCTTCTGCGACGCCTTCGACATCCCGATTGTGACCTTCGTTGACGTGCCCGGCTTCCTGCCCGGCGTCGCGCAGGAGCATAACGGCATCATAAAAAATGGCGCCAAACTGCTCTTCGCCTATGCCGAAGCGACCGTGCCCAAGATCACCATCATCACGCGGAAGGCCTATGGCGGTGCCTATGACGTGATGGCCTCCAAGCACCTGCGCGGCGACTTGAACTACGCCTGGCCCACCGCCGAAATCGCCGTGATGGGCGCAAAAGGCGCGGTCGAGATTATCTTCCGCGGCAAGACGCCGGAGGAGATTGCGAAACGCACGGCGGAATATGAGGCGAGGTTTGCCAACCCGTTTGTGGCAGCCAGCAAGGGCTTCATCGACGAGGTGATCATGCCGCACTCCACCCGGCGCCGCATCGCGCTGGGGTTGCGCAAGCTGAGGGGAAAGCAGCTCGAGAACCCGTGGAAGAAACACGACAATATACCGCTCTAGGGAATTCGACGATGTTCGGCTTCTTCACCTACCCGCAGAAAGTCCATAATCGTTTGTACAAGCTTGGCTGGCGACCAGATACGGTCCCGCCGATCTCTAATATCTGGCTTCAGCTCATTCACACGCTCAGGAAGAACGGAGTTTCGCCGGATGATGCGGCGACTCTCTTAGACGGTGCTCTGCAAGGCGATCGTGCAAGTTTACGGGCAGTGAGCGGGAAAGCCGGCCTTTTCGGGCTCATGTATTTCGGAAATGAAGAGACGTGGGATCAGCACCCCGAAGCGTTTCGCAGGAAATAGACATGAAACTCGGCCGCTTGAACCATGTCGGGGTGGCGACACCCTCCATCGCAAATTCCATCACCTTCTACCGCGACGTCATGGGGGCGGAGGTGATCGGGGAGCCGTTCGACCTGCCCACGCAGGGGGTAAGAGTGTGCTTCGTCGACACGCCGAACAGCCAGATCGAGCTGATCGAGCCGCTGGGCGAGGGCTCGCCGATCCATGGCTTTCTCGCCAAGAACCCGGCGGGGGGGCAGCATCATCTCTGCTACGAAGTGCCCGACATCCACGCGGCCAAGGCCTGGTTCGAGGCTAAGGGCGCGAGGGTGCTCGGCGAACCGCGGATCGGGGCGCATGGCACGCCGATCTTCTTCGTGCACCCTAAGGACATGGGCGGCGTGCTGACCGAGATCATGGAGACGCCGCGCGACCACTGACGGACGCGCGAACATTCCTTCTCCGTTCGCTTCGAGCGAAGTCGAGAAGCGGACCAATTACCGAGCAAGCGTTTCTCGACTTCGCTCGAAACGAACGGAGTAGTTTTTGACCTACCAGACCATTCGCACCGAACGCACCGGCGACGTGCTGACCATCACCCTCAACCGCCCCGAGCGCCTCAATGCCGCGCCGCCCGAGATGTTCGACGAAATCGCCGATGCTCTCGACCATCTGGACGGCGCTCGGGCGGTGCTGATCACCGGGGAGGGAAGGGCCTTCTGTTCGGGCGCCGATTTGGCCGGGCGCGGCGACCGCACCGACGTAAGCGGCGGGCAGGGCGCGTATCGCGCGCTCACCCGGAGCTACAATCCGACGATGGTGAAGATCGCGCGGCTGGACGTGCCGGTGGTGACGGCGGTGAACGGCCCCGCCGCCGGTGTCGGCTGCAGCCTTGCGCTCGCTTCCGACTTCGCGATCGCGGGTGAGAGCGCCTATTTCCTCCAGGCCTTCGTCAATATCGGCCTGGTGCCGGACGGCGGCGCGAGCTGGATGCTGGCGCGGCTGGTCGGCAAGGCGCGCGCGACCGAGATGATGCTGCTCGGCGAGCGCATCCCCGCTGCCAAGGCAGAGGCCTGGGGGCTGATTTATAAGGCCGTGCCGGATGCCGAGCTGATGGATCATGCGAATGCGCTGGCGGCGCGCCTCGCAGCCGGCCCGACGCTGGCGCTCGGCCTGATGCGCCAGGGCCTCGCGGCTGCGCTGGAAAGCGATTACGCTAAGGCACTGACGATGGAGGCTGAAAACCAGCGCATTGCCGGCGACTCGGAGGATGCGCGGGAAGGCGGCATGGCGTTCCTGCAAAAGCGCAAGCCGGCGTTCAAGGGGCGGTAAACTCCAAGATCGTCAGCCCGGGCTTGACCCGGGCCAAGGCTTCTTTCTTAGGAAGGAGAAGCCCAGCCCCGGCTCAAGGCCGGGGCGACGAGAATGGTGGTATCGTGTTGAACAAGCCCACAGTCGCGGACTGGTCCGCCCTCGCCGCCAAGGAAGTGAAGGGCCGCGACCTGACCTGGCGCACGCCGGAAGGGATCGCCGTCAAGCCGCTCTACACGGCCGAGGACTCAGCCGAGCTCGAACCCGGCCTGCCCGGCTTTGCGCCCTTCACCCGCGGTGTCCGCGCGTCCATGTATGCCGGGCGCCCCTGGACCATTCGCCAATATGCCGGCTTCTCGACCGCCGAGGAGTCGAACGCCTTTTACCGCCGCAACCTCGCGGCCGGACAGAAGGGGCTCTCCGTCGCCTTCGATCTCGCTACGCACCGCGGGTACGATAGCGACCACCCCCGCGTTACCGGCGATGTCGGCAAGGCGGGCGTTGCGATCGACACTGTCGAGGACATGAAGATCCTGTTCGACGGCATTCCGCTCGATCAGATGTCCGTTTCGATGACCATGAACGGCGCGGTGATCCCGATCCTCGCCTTCTTCATCGTCGCGGCGGAGGAAAGCGGCGTCTCCCAGGAGAAGCTCGACGGCACCATCCAGAACGACATCCTCAAAGAGTTCATGGTGCGGAACACCTACATCTATCCGCCCGACCCGAGCATGCGGATCGTGTCCGACATCATCGGCTACACCTCGGCCAACATGCCGAAGTTCAACTCGATCTCGATCAGCGGCTATCACATCCAGGAAGCCGGCTCGACGATCGTTCAGGAGCTGGCCTTCACGCTGGCGGACGGCATCGCCTATGTCCGCGCCGCGCAGGAGAGCGGACTGGATATCGACGCCTTTGCAGGGCGTTTGAGCTTCTTCTTCAATATCGGCATGAACTTCTTTATGGAGGTGGCGAAGCTCCGCGCCGCCCGCCTGCTCTGGCACCGCGCGATGACGATGCTGGGCGCCAGGCAGGAGCGGTCGAAGATGCTCCGTACCCATTGCCAAACCTCGGGCGTTTCGCTCCAGGAGCAGGACCCGTACAACAACGTCATCCGCACCACCATCGAGGCGATGGCGGCGGTGCTGGGCGGAACCCAGTCGCTCCACACAAACGCCCTCGACGAAGCGATTGCGCTGCCCACCGACTTCTCCGCTCGCATCGCGCGCAACACCCAGCTGGTGATCCAGGAAGAGACCGGCATCACCAAGGTCGTCGATCCGCTGGGCGGCAGCTATTACATCGAAGCGCTGACCAACGAGCTTGCGACCAAGGCCTGGGAGATCATCGAACGGGTCGAGCGTGAGGGCGGCATGGCCAAGTGCGTCGCCGCCGGCTGGCCCAAGGCGATGATCGAGGAAGCCGCCGCCGCCCGCCAGGCCCGGGTCGATCGCGGCGAGGACGTGATCGTCGGCGTCAACAAATATCAGCCGGCGGAAGAAGGCAAGATCGACATCCTCGAAGTCGACAATCACCGCGTCCGCGAAGCCCAGATCGCGCGCATCGAGCGGGTGAAGGCGGGGCGTGACGAGGCGGCGTGCCAGGCTGCGCTGGATGCGTTGCGAGAGGGTGCGCGCTCAACCCCCAACTCGGTTCGGCCTGAGCTTGTCGAAGGCCTCCCTTCTTTGGCTCCGCAGCAGGAAGACAAGGGAGGGCTTCGACAAGCTCAGCCCAAACCGAGCCTAAAGACAAATCTTCTTGCGCTCGCAGTCACCGCCGCCCGGGCGCGCGCCACGCTCGGCGAGATCAGCAAGGCACTTGAAGACGTGTTCGGCCGCTACGGCACCACGCCGACGCCGGTGAAGGGCATCTATGGCGGCGCCTATGCCGATGACAGCCGCTGGGCGGCGGTCGTGGCCGGCGTCGAAGCGTTCGAACACCGTCGCGGCCGCAAGCCGCGCATTCTTGTCGCCAAGATGGGCCAGGACGGGCATGACCGCGGCGCCAACGTGGTCGCGTCGGCCTTCTCCGATCTGGGCTTCGAGGCGATCAGCGGGCCCTTGTTCCAGACGCCGGAGGAGACGGTGGTGCTGGCGCTCGAGAAGGACGTCGACGTGGTCGGCGCCTCCAGCCTCGCCGCCGGACACAAGACGCTGATCCCGGAGCTGATCCGCCTGCTGCGCGAGGCCGGGAGGCCGGATATCCGCGTCACCGCGGGCGGCGTCATCCCGAGCCAAGATTATGAGTTTCTCCGCCAGGCCGGGGTTGCCGGCATCTACGGTCCCGGCACCAACTTGGTCGAATGCGCCGCCGACGTGCTGCGCCTGCTCGGCCACAACATGCCGCCAGTCGAGGAAGCTGCCGAGTGAGTGAGGTATTGACCTGTTCCCCGGCGCAGGCCGGGGCCCAGCCTTGTTCTGGACCCCGGCCTGCGCCGGGGAACACGGGGATCAGGACCGACTGGACCCGCGAAGAAATCCGCGCCCTGTTCGAGCTCCCCTTCACCGAACTCCTGTTCCGCGCCGCAACCGTGCACCGCGCCCACCATGCGCCGGACCAGGTCCAGCTCTGCACCCTGCTCAGCATCAAGACCGGCGGCTGCCCGGAGGATTGCGGCTATTGCTCGCAATCGAAGTTCGCCGATAGCGGCGTCAAGGCGACCAAGCTGATGGACCCGCGCGCGGTGCTGCAGATGGCGGCGCAGGCCAAGGATGCGGGCTCGCAGCGCTTCTGCATGGGCGCGGCCTGGCGCAACCCGAAGGACCGCGACATGCCTGCCATCGTCGAGATGGTGAAGGGCGTGCGCGCCATGGGGCTGGAGACCTGCATGACCTTGGGCATGCTGACGCCTCTTCAGGCCGAACAGCTCGCCGCCGCGGGCCTCGATTATTACAACCACAATATCGACAGCAGCCCGGAATATTATGAGCGGGCGATCACCACGCGGACCATGGCCGACCGGCTCGACACGCTGGCGCATGTGCGCGGGGCGGGGATCAATGTCTGTTCGGGCGGCATCGTCGGCATGGGCGAGACGCGGGAGGACCGGGTGGGCTTCATCCACACGCTGGCGACGCTAGAGCGGCACCCGGAAAGCGTGCCCGTCAACGCGCTGGTGCCGGTCAAGGGCACGGTGCTGGGCGACATGCTCGCCGATACGCCGATGGGCAAGATCGACGATATCGAGTTCGTCCGCACCGTCGCCGTCGCGCGCATCACCATGCCGCGCAGCATGGTCCGCCTGAGCGCGGGCCGCGAAAGCATGTCGGAAGCGACCCAGGCCCTCTGCTTCCTCGCCGGCGCGAACAGCATCTTCACCGGCGACAAGCTGCTGACCGCGCCGAACGCCGGCGACAATGCCGACGCGGCCCTCTTTGCAAAGCTGGGATTGACGGCGCTGCAAGGCGAAGAGCCGATGCGGGTAGCCGCGGAATAAACATCTCGTCACCCCGGACTTGATCCGGGGTCCAGCTTGTTCTTGAGGAGCGCGGAGGAAGCGGGATGCAGGACGGGTCCGGCATGACGGTCAGGGGAGAGACAAAAGGATGTTCAAGAAAATCCTGATCGCCAATCGCGGCGAGATTGCGTGCCGGGTGATCCGGACTGCCAAGAAGATGGGGATCGCGACGGTCGCGGTTTATTCCGACGCCGATGCGCGCAGCCCGCATGTGATGATGGCGGACGAGGCGGTGCGGCTGGGGCCGCCGCCGGCCGCCGAAAGCTATCTGCTGGCCGATGCGATCCTCGCTGCGTGCAAGTCGACGGGGGCGGAGGCGGTGCATCCGGGCTATGGCTTCCTGTCGGAGCAGACCAGTTTTTGCCAGCTGCTGTCCGACAACGGCATCGCCTTCATCGGCCCGCCGCCGAACGCGATCGCGGCGATGGGCGACAAGATCGAGTCGAAGAAGCTCGCCAAGGCCGCGGGCGTGAATGTCGTGCCCGGTTATCTGGGCGACATCGCCGACACGGACGAGGCGGTGCGGATCGCATCCGACATCGGTTATCCGGTGATGATGAAGGCCTCGGCCGGCGGCGGCGGCAAGGGCATGCGGCTCGCCTGGTCCGAACAGGATGTGCGCGAAGGCTTCGAGGCGACCAAGCGCGAAGGGCTCGCCAGCTTCGGCGACGACCGCGTGTTCATCGAGAAGTTCATCGAAAGCCCGCGCCACATCGAGATCCAGCTGCTCGGCGACCAGCACGGCAACATCGTCTATCTGAACGAGCGCGAATGCTCGATCCAGCGCCGCCACCAGAAGGTGGTGGAGGAAGCACCGTCGCCCTTCGTCACGCCCGAGATGCGCCGCGCGATGGGCGAGCAGGCGGTGGCGCTGGCGCGGGCGGTCGGCTATTTCAGCGCCGGCACGGTGGAGCTGATCGTCTCCGGCGCCGACCCGACCGGCAAGAGCTTCTACTTCCTCGAAATGAACACCCGGCTGCAGGTGGAGCACCCGGTGACCGAGGCGATCACCGGCCTCGATCTGGTGGAGCAGATGATCCGCGTCGCCGCGGGCGAGCCGCTCGGCTTCACCCAGGCCGATGTGCGGCTGAACGGCTGGTCGGTCGAGAACCGGGTCTATGCCGAGGACCCGTATCGCGGGTTTTTGCCGAGCACGGGGCGGCTGGTGCGGTATCGACCCCCGGCTACCCAAACTCCGTTCGCTTCGAGCGAAGTCGAGAAGCGGGGTTCGGAGAAGGTGGATGCGCGTTTCTCGACTTCGCTCGAAACGAACGGGACCTCTTCTCCATACATCCGCGTCGACGACGGCGTGCTCGAAGGCGGCGAAGTCTCCCGCTTCTACGACCCGATGATCGCCAAACTGATCACTTGGGCGCCCACGCGCGAGGCGGCGATCGACAAGCAGATCGAGGCGCTCGACCGGTTCGAGATCGACGGCCTCAGCCACAATGTCGATTTCCTGTCCGCGCTGATGCAGCACCCGCGCTTCCGCTCCGGCGCGCTCACCACGGGCTTCATCGCCGAGGAGTATCCGGATGGCTTTCACGGCGCGCCCGCGTCGGACCAGCTGCTCGACCAGCTCGCCGCCGTCGCCGCGATGATCGGTCTCGAAACCGATGCCCGCGCCGCCGAGATCAGCGGTCAGCTCAACGGCTCGGAAGGCGTGGCCGCCGAACGCGTCGTGCGGATCGCGGGCCGCGACCTGCACCTCTCGTTCGACGAGGATGAGGACGGCCTGATCGCCACCATCGATGGCGACCGCAGCCTGTCACTCTCGGGCGACTGGACGCCGGGCCAGGCCCTGTTCGAAGGCAATGTCGACGGCGAGCCCGTCGCCCTGCGGATCGAGCGAAAGGGCCTGCAGTGGAAGCTCACCACCCGCGGCGCCGCGCATCTCGTCCAGGTACTGCCACCCCATATTGCCGCGCTCACCCGGCACATGATCGAGAAGGTGCCGCCGGACCTCTCCAAATTCCTGCTCTGCCCGATGCCGGGGTTGCTGGTGTCGCTGAACGTCGGCGAGGGCGACAAGGTCGAAGCTGGCCAGCCGCTCGCCACGGTAGAGGCGATGAAGATGGAGAACATTCTCCGTGCCGAAAAGGCAGGCGTGGTGAAGCGGGTCGAGGCGAAGCCCGGCGACAGCCTGCAGGTCGACGCGGTGATCCTGGAGCTGGAATAGCTAAGCGTCGAGGATCGCCACTGCCCTGATCCAGCCGGCGCTTGCCCGGGCGATCTTCACCGGGAAGCAGCTGAGCGTGAACCCCGCGGCGGGAAGCGCCTCCAGGTTGGTCAGCTTCTCGATCTGGTAATAGGGCCGAATGCGGCCGGCCTTATGGCCTTCCCAGATGACTGAGGGATCGCGGGCCTCGGCCCAGCGCCTGGCGGTGTGGCTGAACGGCGCGTCCCAGCTCCAGGCATCGGTCCCGACCACCTGCACGCCGCGTTCTGTCAGGTAAAGCGTCGCTTCCGCGCCCATGCCGCAGCCCTGGTCGGTAAAGTTCTCGGTGCCATAGACTGCACCCGATTGGACCAGCACGATGTCGAGCGGCTGGAGCTCATGGCCGATCCGCGCCAGCTCTGCCTCCACTTCGGCGGCGCGCACAACATGGCCATGCGGGCGGTCGGAGAAGTCGAGCTTCACGCCCGGGCGCAGGAACAGGTCCAGCGGCGCTTCGTCGATCGAGGGGGCAGGGGAGGCGCCCGCGTCCGTCGTCGAATGGAAGTGCCAGGGTGCATCCATATGCGTGCCGTTGTGCGTGGACAGCGTCACTTGCTCCACCGCCCAGCCTTCGCCGTCCGGCAGGTCCTCTCGGGTCAGGCCCGGGAAGAAATGCGCGATCTGCGGCCAGGTGCTTTCATGCGTCATATAGGTGACGCTGGGCCGCATCACCTCGGGGTCGGAGACCACATCGTTGGTGATCGGGATGGACAGATCGATGAAGCGGGGCATGCACCCTTATTCCGTTCGTATCGAGCGAAGTCGAGATACGCTTCTCGACTGCGCTCGAAGCGAGCGGGGTTAGGTGATCCAGAGGCGGAGAAGGTAAGCCACCGAGCCGACCGCCAGCACGCCCGCCGCCCACAGCGCCAGGAACCAGCCGATCCGCTTCAGCCAGAGCCTAGTGATAGCCGGCCTCGGCGACCTTGCCGCGGAACACCCAATAGCTCCAGGCTGTGTAGGCGAGGATGATCGGGATCAGCACCGCCGCTCCGACCAGCATGAAGATCTGGCTCTTGGCGGGGGCGGCTGCCTCCCAGATCGTCACCGCGCCCGGCACGATCTCCGGAAAGATCGAGATGCCGAGACCGAGCAGCGATAGTCCGAACAGCGCAAGCGTGTAGAAAAAGGGGCTGCGCTCGTGCCCTTTCGCCAGCGCGCGGAAGAGGAGAAAGGCCGTGATCGCCACCAGCAGCGGCACTTGCGCGGTCGCCAGCACGCCGGGCCAAGCAAACCAACGGCGCCAATATTCGCCCTCCAGGAACGGCGTCGCCGTGCTCACCGCGCCGATCGCGACCAGAGTGGCAATGGCGAGCGGCCTGGCCCAGCGCCGGGCATCGTCATGAATGCGGCCTTCGGTCTTCCACATCAGCCAACAGGCGCCGAGCAGCGCATAGCCCGCGACCAGGCTGGCGCCGGTCAGCAGCGAGAAGGGGCTCAGCCAGTCCCACCAGCCGCCGCCATAGGCGCGGCCCTCGACCGCAATCCCTTGCAGCAGCGCGCCGAGTGCAATGCCTTGCGCCAGAGTTGCGGTGAGGGAGCCGGCAAAGAAGGCCCAATCCCAGAAGGCGCGGTGCGCCGGGTCGCGCCAGCGAAACTCGAAAGCGACGCCGCGGAACACGAGTCCGAGCAGCATCGCGATCAAAGGGGCGTAAAGCGCCGGCAGGATGATCGCATAGGCGAGTGGGAAAGCGGCCAGCAGCCCGCCGCCGCCCAGCACCAGCCAGGTCTCGTTCCCGTCCCAGACAGGCGCGATCGCGTTCATCGCCGCGTCCCGCTCCTTGCCGACCTGGAAGCTCGGGAAGAGGATGCCGATGCCGAGATCGAACCCGTCCATCACGACGTACATCGCGATGGCAAACGCGATCACGAAGGCGAAGATCACGGTGATGGTGGGATCGGGCGTCATGGCAATGCCCACCTGACACCCAGAACCGGTTCGGGCTGAGCCTGTCGAAGCCCTCCCTTTTTGCGGCTTGCACCCCGAAGAAGAAGGGAGGCCTTCGACAAGCTCAGGCCGAACCGAGCATTAATGACCGAAGCCATCACCGCGCCCCCTCCGCCACATCGGGACGCGGATCGATGCGCCGGTCGACCTGGCTTGCCGGCGTGATGCCGGCGGTGCGGATCGGGGCGTCGGCCAAGCCGGGGTCGTGCGGCTGCGGTGCGTGGCCCATTAGCTTCAGGATATACCAGGTGCCGATGCCGAACACGGCGAAATAGACGATCACGAAGGCGATCAGCGAGCTCGCCACAGCCGGCGCGGCGAGTGGCGCGACCGAGTCCGCGGTCCGCAGCACGCCGTAGACGGTGAAGGGCTGGCGGCCGACTTCGGTCGTCACCCAGCCGGCGATCACGGCGACGAAGCCTGCCGGGCCCATCAGCACTGCCCAGCGATGCAGCAGACGCCAGTCATAGAGGCGTTTCGTCAAGCGGGCGACGAGGCTTGCCAGGCCGAGAGCCGCCATCAGGAAACCGAGCCCCACCATTATGCGGAACGACCAAAAGACGATCGCCACCGGCGGCTCGCGATCATCGGGGATGGTGTCGAGGCCGGCCAGCGGCGCATCGGCATCGTGCTTCAGGATCAGCGACGAGGCCTTGGGGATCGCCACAGCATAGTCGACGCGTTTCTCCGCCTGGTTCGGCAGTCCGAACAGGATCAGCGGCGCGCCGTCCGGGTGGCTGTCGAAATGCCCCTCCATCGCCATCACCTTGGCAGGCTGATGCTCGAGCGTGTTCAGGCCGTGCAGGTCGCCCAAGACGATCTGCAGCGGAGCGACCAGGGTCAGCATCCACATGGCCATGGAGAACATGGTGCGAGCGGACTGACTATGCGGAGCAGAATGAGGACTCGCCGTGGCGGGCGGCGGCGCGTCAGAGCCGACCGACGGCGCGCCTTTGCCGTGCCGCTCCCTCAGTAGGTGAAAGGCGCCGACCGCTCCGACCACCAGCGCCGTTGTCAGATACGCCGCCGTCACCGTGTGGGCGAAGCGATAGGGGAAGCTGGGGTTGAAGATGATCTCCCACCAGCTTCCCGTTGGCAGTAGCTGACCCGTCGGCCCGACCGAAAAGCCCACCGGCGTCTGCATCCAGCTGTTCACTGACAGGATCCAGAAGGCGGAGATCGCCGTCCCCAGCGCCACCATGCAGGTTGCGACGAAGTGCATGCCCCTGCCGACCCGCTCCATGCCGAACAGCATCACGCCCAGGAATCCCGCCTCCAGGAAGAAGGCGGTCAGCACCTCGTACTGCATTGGCGGTCCGATCACCGGACCCGCCTTGTCGGAGAAGACCGACCAGTTGGTGCCGAACTGATAGGACATGACGATGCCGGAGACGACGCCCATCGCAAAGGCGATGGCGAAGATCTTCAGCCAATATTTGAACAGGTCGAAATAGACGGCCTTGCCCGTCTTCAGCCACAGCCCCTCCAGCACCATCAGGTAGGAGGCGAGGCCGATCGAGAAGGCCGGGAAAATAAAATGGAAGGAGACGGTAAAGGCGAACTGGACGCGTGCCAGGAGCAACGCCAGTTCGCCATCGGTCACGCCGCCTCTACCTCCCGCCGTTCGGCGAGCTTGCGCTCCCAAGCCAGCGCATCCTGGATGATCGTGTCGAGGTTGTCGCGCTCCGGCCGCCATGGCAGGGCGGCGAGGATCGCGCTGTTGTCGGCGACGAGCTCGGGCGGATCGCCCGCGCGGCGCGCTTCCATGCGCCGCTCGATCGTCATGTTGGTGACCCGGTCCACCGCGTCCAATACCTCGAGCACCGAAAAGCCTCGGCCATAACCGCAGTTGAGCGTGTAGCTCCGTTTCGGCTCTGCAATCAACGCTTCCAGGGCGTGGAGATGCGCCGCCGCCAGGTCACTGACATGGATATAGTCGCGAATGCCCGTGCCGTCGGGGGTGGCGTAGTCGGTGCCATAGACGGAGACGTGGGAACGCTTGCCCGTCGCCGCTTCGACCGCGACCTTGATCAGGTGGGTGGCGCCCGCCGTCGACTGGCCGGTGCGCCCCTGCGGGTCGGCGCCCGCCACGTTGAAATAGCGGAGCGCGCAAAAATTGAGCGGATGCGCCGCGCTCACGTCGCGCAGCATCTTCTCCGTCATCAGCTTGGACTCGCCATACGGATTGATCGGACGGGTGGGCGTATCTTCGGTGATCGGCACCGTCTCGGGCATGCCATAGGTCGCGGCTGTCGAGGAAAAGATGAAATGCCTGACCCCGCACTCGACCGCGCTCTCGATCAGCGAGCGCGATGCGGCGGTGTTGTTCCTGTAATATTTGAGCGGCTTCTCGACCGATTCCGGCACGATGATCGAGCCCGCGAAGTGCATGATCGCGCCGACCTGGTGCCGGGAGAGCGTGTCGCGCACCAGCGCCTCGTCGTCGATCGAGCCCTCGACGAACTGGGCGCGCTCATCCACCGCCCAGCGGAAACCCGTCACCAGATTGTCGATCACCACGACCGGATAGCCGGCGTCCAGCAAGGCGAGCACGGCATGGCTGCCGATGTAACCGGCACCGCCGGTCACCAACACGGTAAGCTTGGTCATGAAGTCCCCTTAGTTCGGCCTGTTGACCGGTAAAAGACTGCGACCCAATGGGGGTTCCAGCGTTAGGGGCCTCGATGACACGACTTTTCCATATCAGCGACCCGCATTTTGGCTGCGAGGACCGTGCGGCCCTCGATTGGGTCCGCGAGCGTATTGCTGTGGAGCGGCCGGATGCCGTGCTGCTGACCGGCGACCTGACGATGCGGGCCCGCACCCGCGAGTTTCAGGCCGCGTGCGACTGGATCCTGACGCTGGACGCACCGGTGACCGTCGAGGTCGGCAATCACGACCTGCCTTACTTCAACCTGCTCGAGCGCTTCTTCATGCCCTATCGCCGCATCCAGCGGATCGAGCGGATGGTCGAGCGCGAGCTGGCGCTGCCCGGCGTCTCGATCGTGCCGCTGCGGACGACCGCGCGGGCGCAATGGCGCTTCAACTGGTCGCGCGGCTGGGTCGGCCCGCGCGCGCTCGCCCGCAGCCTCAAATGCATCGACGCGATCCCCGACCGCAAGGTCGTGCTGGTCACCGCGCACCATCCGCTGGTCGAGGTGCGGCGCGGCAAGGCCATGACCAAGGGCGGGGAGCGGGCACTGGCGGCGCTGGCAAAGGCGCAGGTGACGGCCGTGCTCAGCGGTCATGTCCATGACCCGTTCGACCTGGTTCACGAGACGCCGAACGGCCCCGTGCGGATGATCGGCGCCGGCACCCTGTCGAAGCGCATCCGCTCGACGCCGTGCAGCTTCAACGAGCTGACCATCGAGGGGGGCGGGGTGCGCGTGAAGGTCCGCACCTTCGGCGAACAGGTGCCGACTCCCGACATGCTGATCGACGACGTGCCCCCCAATGCCGAGCCGCCCAAGCCCGGCGAGCCGGTGGCGCCGGTGGGGGCCACTGCCTGACTTTTGTCCGTTCGTTTCGAGCGAAGTCGAGAAACGCGTGTGACGCCACGCTCCGCTTCTCGACTTCGCTCGAAGCGAACGGATGAGAGTTACGCCGCCTCCAGGCAGCGCATCCCCGGCTCGCACTCCGCTTCCGCAGCCGCGGCGTAGAGCAGGCAGTCGACCTCGCCGCCACGCGCGACGCTGTGCCGCTTGACCATGCGTCCGGTCGGCCGGAAGCCGAGCTTGCGCAGCACGCGGCCCGAGGCGGGATTGTCGACGAAATGCCCGGAATGGATAGGCCCCAGCTTCAGCGACTCTCGCCCGGCGCGGAGCAGCGCGTCCGCCGCCTCCGTGGCAAAGCCCAGTCCCCAATAGGGCCGCGCGATCCAATAGCCGATCTCGTGCCCATCCTCGTCCGGGTGGATGCCGACGCCGCCGACCAGCCGCGGCGCGGCGGAGGTGCGCGCAAAGACGAGCAGACTCCAATGCGTCTCCGCCTCTTGCTGAAGCCGCAGATAAGCCTCGGCGTCCGTCATCGTATAGGGCCAGGGGATGCGCGCGGTGTTGCGAGCGATCGCCGGATCGCTCGAGATGGCGCGCTGCACGGCGGCCGCATCCTCGATCCAGCCGGGCCTCAACAACAGCCTGTCGGTACGCACGAACATCCTCGCTCTCCTTGTTTGAGCGCGCCTTGCCGACCTTCGATGACGGCGCGGCGACAATGGAGAGGGAGAAAAACAAAAGGGAGACCGGGGCTACCCGTCTCCCTCGTCACCTGCCTTGGCAGATATTCGGGTCGCCCCAGTGGCGACCCGTTTTCACGTTCGCCCGTTACTCGGCCGCTTCGGCCATAATAGCGTCGACCGATACGTATTTGCGGCCGAGCTTGCCCTCGTGGAATCGCACGCGGCCCTCTGCGGTCGCAAAGAGGGTGTGATCCTTGCCAAGGCCGACATTGCGGCCCGGATAGGTCTTGGTGCCGCGCTGACGCACGATGATGTTGCCGGCAAGCACCTGCTCGCCGCCAAACTTCTTCACGCCGAGGCGGCGGCCAGCGGAATCGCGGCCGTTGCGCGAGGAGCCGCCTGCTTTCTTATGCGCCATGACTAACTACTCCTACGAACCTGTCTTACGCGGCCGCTTCGGCCGGAGCGGCTTCGGCGGTCTCCGCCTTGGCCTTGGTCTTCTTTGCCTTGGGCTGCTCGCCGCCGATCGACAGGATCTTGAGGATCGTGTGCTGCTGGCGGTGGCCATTGCGGCGGCGGTAATTGTGGCGGCGGCGCTTCTTGAAGACGATAACCTTTTCGCCCTTCGCCTGCGCGACGATCTCGGCGGCGACGGTCAGGCCGGCGGTCGCCTTCAGCTCGCCGCCTTCGCCCGCGAGCAGGACATCGCCCAGGGTCACCTGCGACCCGGCTTCACCGTCGAGCTTCTCGACAACGATCTTGTCTCCTGCGGCAACGCGATACTGCTTGCCGCCCGTGCGCACGACTGCGAACATGGCCCTCATCAATCCATCAAAGCTGAACGCCGCGCGGAAACCCTTCCGCACGGGAAGTGGCGCAGCTAAGTGAGCCTGCCCGCCTTGTCAACCGAAACCGCGACTGCCGCGCTGCCGATAACCCCCATATAGTAGAGCGTTGTCGACGCGTTTCCGCCATGGCGAAGCGGTTGACCCGACTCGCCCCTGTCGCTATGGGCCCGTGCTTCCGGGGCGCGGCATCTGTCGCGCCCCTCTCACATTCAAGCCGAACCCCAGAGGACCATCAATGGCGAATACGCCGCAAGCCAAGAAGCGCATCCGTCGCAACAATCGCCGCGCGGACATCAATCACGCGCGCATCAGCCGCATCCGCACTTTCGTGAAGAAGGTCGAAGCGGCGATCGACGCGGGTGACAAGGCTGCGGCCAGCGCCGCCATTGCCGCCGTGCAGCCGGAACTGGCGCGCGGCGTCGCCAAGGGCGTGCTTCACAAGAACACCGCCTCGCGCAAATTCTCGCGGCTGACCAAGCGGGTTTCGGCGCTCGCCTGAGCGCGCGAACCAGACGCTTTCAAGGTTCGGAAAAGGGCTCGTCGGCAACAGTGCCGGCGGGCCCTTTGCTTTGTGACGCTTGCGTTACGGCCAAGTGACGGTCTTTCCTTGATTCGTTCATGGCGCCTGTTGGAACAAGAGGTGAAACTCTACGGAAATCAGCCAGTTTTCAGCTGCTTTCCTGGAAAATGGCGGATTCCCGAGTCAACCTGGATTATTTCCGAAATGCGACAAAGCATCGCTTGATCGACTCACGAATCGAGCCCTACAACTCACTTCCCGGCACTCGAATCAGAGCTTCCGGGACCTAGTTTTGAGAGACGGTCAGAAGGCGCTGGAACCCCGCGTTTCAGCGACGGGAGAGGCTTGTCTCCAGGAAACTGCCGGACGGCCGGGGGGCTGGAACAGGCATAGGGGAGGGGCAATTGGGTCCAATGCTGGTGCGCGAGAAACATATGGATCGGGGCGAACAGGTCTCCGGCGCCTGGGCGGCTATCCGGGAGGGCCTGAAGCGTGACTGCGGTGCGCGGCTGTTCGACCATTGGTTGAAGCCGATCATGCTGGCCGGCATGAGCGACAAGGGCGATGTGGTGCGCCTGACGCTGCCGACCGAGTTCCACGCCAATTGGGTCCGCGCGCATTATGCCGACCGGCTGCTGCTCGCCTGGCGAGCCGCGCTGCCGATGGTTCGCGAAGTCCGCATCGACGTCGCGCCGAACGACATTGTGACCCGCGTCTACACGGCCGACGAGGCCGAGGTCGCGCCGACAGCGCCGCCGGCGCCGGGCTTCGATACGCGCCAGACCTTCGAGCGGTTCGTGGCTGGCGACGAAAACCGCGTGGCCTTCAACGCCGCCAAGGCGCTCGCCAATGGCGAGCTGCGCTTCTCGCCCCTGTTCATCCATTCGGCGACCGGGCAGGGCAAGACCCACCTGATGAACGCGATCGGCGCCGCATACCGCGCGCGCGTGCCCTCCGCGACCATCCTGTTCATGTCGGCCGAGCGCTTCATGGTCGAGTTCGTCTCGGCAATGCGCGACAAAGACACGCTCACCTTCAAGAGCCGGCTGCGTTCCGCCGACCTGCTGATGATCGACGATGTCCAGTTCATCTCGGGCAAGGGATCGACGCAGGAAGAGTTCCTTCACACGCTCAATGAGCTGACCGGCGCCGGCAAGAAGGTCGTCATCAGCGCCGACCGCGCGCCGCAGGCGCTCGACGGCGTGGAAAGCCGCATCCTGTCACGGCTGGCGAGCGGCCTGGTCGTCGACATCAAGCCCGCGACCTTTGCCCTCCGGCTGAAGATCGTGAAGGCCAAGCTCGCCACCATGGCCGATGTCCAGATGCCGGAGGCCGTCGCCGAGCTTCTCGCGGCTCGCATCCAGACCAGCGTCCGGGAATTGGAAGGAGCGCTCAATCGGTTGACGGCCTATGCGCTGCTCAACGACCGGGCGATCGACCTTGCGTTCGCGCAGGAAGTGCTGGGCGAGATGCTGAACGCATCGACTCGCCGCATCACCATCGATGAGATCCAGCGCGCCGTGTCGGCCCATTATGGCATGCGTCAGGCGGAGATGGTCTCCGCCCGCCGCGCCCGCGCCGTGGCCCGGCCGCGCCAGATCGCCATGTATCTGGCGAAGCGGCTGACGCCCCGCTCGCTGCCGGAAATCGGCCGGCGCTTTGGTGGCCGCGACCACACGACCGTCATCCACGCGGTCAAGCAGATCGAGCGCCTCCGCGGCGAAGACGCCGACCTCGACGCCGACGTCCGCACCCTGATCCGCCAGCTGGAAGCGTAATCGTCATTGCGAGGAGCGTAGCGACGAAGCAATCCACCTGGCATCAAGCCCCGAACTGGATTGCTTGGCTACGCTCGCAATGACGAGGGGTGTACGACCCTACCGCCGGCTCGGCAGTGGAATGCTCACTTTCACCGTCTGTCCGGAGTTCCCCGGGAAGCCCGAGAACATCGCCTGCACCAGATTCGGCACTAGCCACGGCAGGTCACCAGATCCGGACGTCGCAGCCGTGGATGAGTGAACCTCTAATGCCATGCCTGTGTTGTCCATCGACATGGCAGCAGTTGGATGTCGACAAGCGCTCCTCAGCGGACACTGAAAAATGCGATGGTCGCACTTAGGAGCCGCAGAAGCAGGCCCGAGTATCGGAATGGGCCTGCGCTACTGGGCCCATAGGTATGTAAAGCACGGCGTTCCTCGAAAAACCGCTCCTCGCCCCCGGCCTCTAGTTCCGCCAATCGCGCTTGCCTGTGTCTTTCCTCCTGGGCCCGTTTAGGCGGTGGCCAAAAAGTCAGAACAAGGCAAAGTACAATACCGGCAAGCACGGGGTATTGCTCAGCGATGAGGCGCAGCATCTGACCTTGCTAGCGCTGCTATGGCCGGTATCCACTCATGACGGCATCAGCAGCAGGGTCAGTCGGCATCTCCGCTGACGACCTATTGCAGACGCCTGTTGCGGGTGGAACAGTCGCCAAGTGAGCACCCGAAACAACGAGTTCGACTATCGCTCTGACGAAGTGCCAGATACGGCGCTGTTCGTCGTCGCGGACGAGCCATTGCTGGTATTCCCGTCAGTCGCGGCTGCTCAGCAGTATCTTGAAGCGGTGGATGTGCAAGACGGCGTCTACCCGGCTGCATATGGGCCGACTGGTAAGCCCTATCGCGTGGGCACCCGTGGTCGGCAGGTTGTGATTGAACCTACTGGTGAGACCGAGAAACCTGACGAACTAAGGACACTACTCGTCCAGTATCTGCACAGGCGGATCATCCGCGAAGCAGACGTTCATGTCTCACTTGAGGCGCTCGTCGAGGATGTTTGGAAGATCGAGAGCAGTTTTTGGCAGGAGCACGATCCATACGGCGACCGCTTCGGTAGTCGCATACCGGCGTGGGGCTGCTTGGCGTTCCTCTTAGCGGTAGCAACGATCCTCTACCTCGTCCTAGGTAACCCGGCATGTCCGCAATCCACCCATTGCGGACACCCTTGATGGAGAGGTCACCCGAGCCCGGCTCGGGTGAACCTGACAGCTACGATACGCCCCCCCAAGAGAGAGGGGCTAAGCCCAAGCCCTAAGACCCGGCCCGCCGGCTCGGCAGCGGAATGCTTACTTTCACCGTCTGTCCGGAGTTCCCCGGGAAGCCCGAGAACATCGCCTGCACCAGATTCGGCACCAGCCAGGGCAGGTCGTCGGACCGCGAAGTCGCCCGTGCGGTGCCTTCGAACACGCGCTCGCCGCCATTGGTGCGGTTGATCTCCATCCGCAGCTGGCTGTCATAAACGGTGTAGCTGCGCACGTCGGCGCCCCAGTCCGGGCCCCAGAAAGGATCGTAGAAGCCCCAACGGCCCCAGCCGCCGCGCGCCCAGCCGCCGCGGCCCCAGCCCCAGCCGCCATAGGGGTGACCCCAATAGCCGCCCCAGCCCCAGCCGGTGAAGCCGGGCGTCGTCGTCACGCGCTCGCGGCCATTGTCGACGAAATAGTCGAGGCTGACCACCAAATTGGCCGACCGTGCATCGCTCGCAGGGCGATAGCCGAAGCGCTGCAGTTCCTGGGCGACCAACCCGGCATAGGAGCGAAACTCGATGCTCCCCTCCAGCTTCGGATCGACCGGCTGGATGGTGAAGGTCTCGCCCTGCGGCGCGGGCGGCAGCATCGAAAAGCGGTTCACCCGGGCGTCGAACGTCTGGGAGCAGCCGCTCAGCGCGGCGAGCGCCAGCGGCGCCGCGGCAGCCGCGAGGATCTTTTTAGACAACATGTGCGAAACCCCTCGCATTTTTTACTTAATCTGAATGACCTAGACCAGCTGAACATCGGTTGAACGCTCCCAAGCGTCAACTCGTCGCCTGGCCTGATGTCTCTACATCCATGGCGCTGCTCGCAAACCGCTTAAGGAACGGCTCTTTCAACAGTTTGCGTGCGATAGCTTCGGCTGCCTCATTATCTCTCGCGATCAGCCGGACGATGACGTTCTTATCGGTCGCGCGCACTCGCCTCTTGATCGTCAATGCCCCTTTGCACCGCCTCATCGCTCAACCGGCTGATTTCGTCCGTCGACCTCTTTGGCCCTGGCCAGCGCGGAAGCTGATCAAGGTCAGCGGTCGTGGTGTCTGCCAAATCCCGTGGGCCCTCACCTGACAAGATCGAGTTGGCGCTCATCCTTTCATCTTTAACGTAGACGAGGGTTCAGCAACTACCATCCGAGCTAACGGCAGAGCCCCAGTGCACGATAAGCGCCGTCGAGCCGGGGCTGGGCGAGCGTGCGGGCGCGGGCAGCGCCGTCGTCCAGCACCTTGTCCAGAGCCGCCGCGTCGCTTCTCAGCGCCATGAAACGATCGCGGATCGGGCGCAGGGTCTCGACCAGCCGCTCGGTGAGCGCCGGCTTGAATGCGCCGAAGCCCTGGCCGGCATATTGCCCCAGCACCTGCTCGATGCTCTCATCGCCAAGCGCCGCGTGAATCGCGACCAGGTTCCGCGCCTCCGGGCGGCCGTCCAGCTCATCAGTCAAGGCGGGCAGGGGTTCGGGGTCGGTCTTCGCCTTGCGGATTTTCTGAGCGATGGTGTCGTCGTCATCGGCCAGGTTGATCCTGGACATGTCGGACGGATCGGACTTGGACATCTTGGCCGTGCCGTCGCGCAAGGACATGATCCGCGCAGCGGCGGGCGGGATGATCGGCTCGGGCAGGGTGAAGAGTTCCACCTCGTAATCGGTGTTGAACTTGGTCGCGATGTCGCGGGCGAGTTCAAGATGCTGTTTCTGGTCTTCGCCGACCGGCACGTGCGTGGTGCCGTAGAGCAGCACGTCGGCCGCCTGCAGCACCGGATAGGCGTAGAGTCCGATGCTCGCGCCTTCGCGGTTCTTGCCTGACTTCTCCTTGAACTGCGTCATGCGGTTGAGCCAGCCGATCCGCGCCGTGCAGAAGAGCAGCCAGGCCAATTCGGCATGCGCCGGCACCCGCGCCTGGTTGAACAGGATCGCTTTCGCCGGATCGACACCCGCTGCCAGCAGGGCCGCCGCCATTTCGCGCGTGTTGGCGGTCAGCTCCTCCGGCTTGTTGTAGACGGTGATCGCGTGCAGGTCGGCCAGGAAGAACAGCGTGTCGCCGCCCTTGGCCGCATTCTCGTCCTGCATCCTCACCCAGTTGCGGATCGCGCCGAGATAGTTGCCGAGATGGAGGTTGCCGGTCGGCTGGATGCCGGAGACGATGCGCATCAGGCAGACTTCTTCTTTCTGAGCAGGACGAGAATGTCCTCGCGGTTCATGGCGCCGATCACCCAAGCGACGGAGAAGTAAACGAGGGCGCCGGTTCCGGTAATCGCGGCGACTGCGAGCAGCCGCTTGCCGGTCGAGCCGTCGAACCAGCCTTGGAACAGATGGCTGACGCCCCAGATCGCTGCGGCCATCAGCAGACCGGCGAAGAGCTGGCGGACGATCCGCCCCCACAGCCAGCCTTGCACCTGGAAATGCCCGCGCCGCGCCAGGATCACGTAGAGCGCCAGCATGTTGAACCAGGCGGTCAGCGCCGTCGTCGTCGCCAGCGCGGCAATGCCGAGGAACGGGATCAGCGCAAAGTTCAGCGCCACGCCCAGCACCAGCATCGCGACCGCGATCCAGACCGGAGTCTTCACGTCCTTGCGGGCGTAGAAACCGGGAGTGAGCACCTTGATCAGCACATAAGCGGGCAGGCCGGCGACGATGATCGACAGCACCAGCGCCGTCGTCGCTGCGTCCTCCGCCGTGAAGCGTCCGCCCTGGAACAGCGCCGCCGTCATCGGCCCCGCTGCGACGGCCAGCGCGATCGTGGCCGGCAAAGTCAGCAGCATCGACAGCTCGACTGCCTGGCTCTGGATGCGCGCCGCGTCGCGGGCGTCGCCGCGGTCCACCGCGCGGCTCACCGCCGGCAGAATCGCCGTTCCCAGCGCCGATCCGATGATCGCAAGCGGAAGCTGGTTCAGACGGTCGGCGAAGCCTAGATAGACGAGCGACCCTTCGGGCAGGCTGGTTGCGAAATAAGCGTAGAAGAACTGGCTCAGATAATAGATGCCGCCGCCCACCGTTGCGGGGAGGATCAGGATCAGCAGCTCCTTCACGCGCGGCGTCATTTTGGGGAGCCGAAGGCGGATCTTCATGCCCGCCCGGTGCGTCGCCCACCAGCAGAGCGCCAGCTGCAGCACGCCGCCGACGACCACCGCCCAGGCGGTCGCTTCCGCCGTCTCCGGCCCGCCCTCATGATGCAGGAGTAATGCGGCGATCAACGCGAAGTTGAGCAAGGTCGGCGCGAACGCGGCCGCCACGAACCGCGTCAGCGAATTCAGCACGCCGGAGAAAAGCGACACCAGGCTGATCAGCAGCAAATAAGGGAAGGTCACGCGCGATAGGTGGACAGCAAGCTGGAATTTTTCCGGATCGTCCCGCCAGCCCGCCGCCAGCAGCCAGACAAAGCCGGGCATGAAGACCATGAACACCGCGGTGATCAGCAGGAGGATCGGCATGAACACCGACAGTACCTCCTCGGCGAACACGCGCGCGTCTTCCTGGCCGTTCTCCTTGTTCAGATACTGGCTGAACAAGGGCACGAAGCCCGACGAAAAGGCGCCTTCGCCGAACAGCCGGCGGAACAGGTTCGGGATGGTGAAGGCGAGGATGAAGACGTCCGCCGCCATCCCCGCGCCCATTACTCGCGCGAAGATCATCTCGCGCGCAAAGCCGAAGATGCGGCTGACGAGCGTCAGGCCGCCGATCGTTCCCGTCGCTTGTATCAGCCTCATCGGTCAGGTCCTCGCCCGGCGAGGATGCCGGCTCAGGCCTGACCCGCCGGCTGACCTTCGCCGAGCTGCGCCGCCTGCTGCGCCTGCTGCATGTAGAGTCCGGCAAAGTCGATCGGCTCCAGCATCAGCGGCGGGAAGCCGCCGTCGCGCACCGCATCGGCCAGCACGCGGCGGGCGAAGGGGAAGATCAGGCGCGGCGCTTCGGCATAGCAGAAAGGCTGAATCTGCTCTTCCGGCACGTTGCGGATGCCGAACAGCCCAGCATAGGCAAGCTCGACCGCGAAGGCGACGCCCTGATCGCCATGGGCGCGCACATCGACCTTCAGCACCACTTCATAAACGTCGTCCGCCGCCTTGTTCGAGCTGATGTTGAACTGCACGTCGATCTGCGGCTGCACCTGCCATTGGTAGACGGCCGGCGAGTTCGGGTTCTCGAACGACAGGTCCTTCACATATTGGGAGATGATGCCGACCTGCGGCATGTTGTCGGCGCCGTTCGCGAACTGCTCGTCGCCAAGCGTGCCTGTTTCCTCAACCATATATTCGAACCTTTCTGAAGACCGTCAGGGGCTCTGCCCTTCGGTGCGGGCGGTTAGCAGCAAGGCGGCAGGCGGGCAATGCTTTGGGGGGCGGATCGGAACCCGTTCCCCAAGCATTTGAAACGAGCGCGCCGCGCGCCTATGTTGCCACGGTTGTTCTGTTCGGAGGTTTGGTGGTCGGCATCGTTTTGCTCGCTATGGTCGCCGCGTTTCTCGCGCTGCGGCTCTACATGGTGCTCGGCAAGCGGAGCGGCCATGAACAGGCGCTGCCGCCCAAGCCGGCCGAAGAGCGGCTGGCCCCCATCCTCGCACCGCGCACCCAGGCGGACCAGGCCGTCGAGCCTGTAAATCCCGCCGACAGCGTCATCGATCCGGACGCAGCTCAAGGCATGCGCGCGATCCTTTCCGCCGACCCGTCCTTCGACGTCGCCCGTTTCATCGACGGCGCCAAGTCCGCCTATCGGATGATCCTGGAAGCATTCTGGCGCGGCGACGAGGAAGAGCTGTCCTGGCTGGTGGCGCCCGAGGTGAAGGAGGCGTTCGCTGCCGCAATCGCTGAGCGCAAGGAAGCGGGCCACACGCTTGAGAACCGGCTGATCTCGATCGAGAACGCGAAGATCGTCTCGGCCCGTCTGGAGAACCGGACGGCGCTGGTCACCGTCCACTTCACCGCCGATATCGCCGCCGTCACGCGCGACGCGGATGGCAATGTCGTCGCCGGCACGCTCGAAGACGCGGTGACGACGAACGACAGCTGGACCTTCATGCGCAACCTGCGCGAGTCCGATCCCAACTGGCTGCTGGTCGAAACCGACGAGGCGGCGTGATCCGCAACCGGGGGGTATTGGCGCTGGCGCTGCTGCTCGGCGCCTGCGTTCCCAAGCCGAGTCCGCCGGTCGCGCGACCCCCGGCGCCCATGACATTGCCCACCCCTGCACCGACGCCCACTTCAACACCCGCGCCGGCTAACGCGCGCAGCCTCGGCCTGCGTGCCGGTCCGGCGATCGCCTCCCTTCCGATATCTGCGGAGGGGGCGCAGCGGGCGCTCACGGCCTTTCGTATCAGCTGCCCCAGCCTCATGCGCCGGACGGACAATTCCGGCATCGCTGCCGATTGGCGCGCTGCCTGCGAACGAGCGCGCGTTGAGGCCGACGCGCGGAGCTTCTTCACCTCGGCCTTCGAGACGGCGCAGGTCGGCGATGGCGCCGCGATGGTGACCGGCTATTATGAGCCGGAGATTGCCGCCTCTCGCGAACCCCAGCCGGGGCTCGTCCCGGTGCTGCGCATGCCGCCGGAGCTGGTCGAGCAGCAAGTGCCGGTCTGCCCGCCCGCCGTCGACCCGGCGACGCAGCAACCCAACCCCGCCGCCTGTCCGCTCCAGAAGCAGCGCGGCCGCATCGTCGATGGCCAATACATCCCCTATTATGATCGTGCCGAGATCGAGGCGGGGGCACTGAACGGACAGGGACTGGAGATTGCCTGGGCCGATCCGATCGACCTCTTCTTCCTGCAGATCCAAGGCTCTGGCCGGCTGCGTTTCGCCGACGGCAGTATCGTCCGGATCGGCTATGCCGGGCAGAACGGCCATCCTTATACCGGCATCGGCTCGCTGATGCGGCAGCGTGGGCTGCTCGGAGCGGGGCAGACGAGCATGCAGGGCATGGTCGCCTGGCTCCGCGCCAACCCGGAAGCCGGGCGCGCGCTGATGAACGAAAACCGCTCTTACGTCTTTTTCCGCGAACTGACCGGCCCCGGCCCGCTCGGCGCCATGGGCCTGCCGGTCACGCCGCAAGGCAGCGTCGCCGCCGACCCCCGCTTCGTGCCGCTGGGCGCCCCGGTCTTCATCGACGTCGAACATGCAGTCGCCGACGGTCTCTGGATCGCACAGGACACTGGCGGCGCGATCAAGGGCCCGAACCGCTTCGACACCTTCTGGGGCCCCGGCGAAGAGGCCGCTCGGATCGCGGGCGGCCTGCTCAGCCGCGGCAAGGCCTGGCTGCTGCTGCCGCTCGGCACGCTCGACCGCATCGCCCGGGAGGGCACCAGTGCAGGGGCGCCGGCTCAGCGCTGAAGAAGCGAGCCTCTGGGCTCGCGTCATCGCAACCGTCGAGCCGCTGGCGGGGAGGGGGGCGGCAGAGCCCTCACTAACTCCCGCCCTTCCAAGCTCCCCGGCGAAGGCCGGGGCCCAGATCGCCGCCAAGCCACAGAATGGACCCCGGCCTTCGCCGGGGAACAGCAAAGCCAACACCCTGGACGGCAGCTGGGACCGCAAGCTCACTCGCGGCACGGTCCAGCCGGACATCGCCGTAGACCTGCACGGCCACACGCTCGACAGCGCCTATCGCGCGCTCGATGCGGGCCTCGATCGCGCCATAGCCCAGGGCGCGCGTGTCCTGCTCCTCGTCACTGGCAAGCCGCGCGAGCCCGGCTCAGGCCGCGGCGCGATCCGGGCTGCCGTCGGCGACTGGCTCGCCGCCTCCCGCCACGCCGACGAGATTGCCGCTGTCCGCGGCGCACACCCGCGCCATGGCGGATCGGGCGCGCTCTACATCATCCTCAAGCGCGCGCGGAAATAGCGTTCCCCGGCGCAGGCCGGGGCCCAGGAGTCGTCGCCGCGAACGCCAGCGATGGACCCCGGCCTGTGCCGGGGAACACAGTTCTAGATCGCCTGGGCCGAGCGCTGCTCCTAGCCACTTCTTAACTCCTTCTCCGCCATAGTCCGCGCTTTCGCAGTTCGAGGACGCGGCGCCAGAGCGATGGAGAGATTGACGCTGAAAAGCAGGGCGATCGCGTTCGCCTTTTGCAGCGGCGCCGTCGCCTTCATCCTTGCATTGTTCGCGACCGCGCAAAGCGGCATCGAGAGCGGCGATCTCACCCGCTCCGTCATCATCGCGATCGTTTGTGCCGTGATGAGCTGGGCGTCGGCCGAACGCGCCATTGCCGGCTATGCCGAAGCAGTGGACGATTCGATCGCACGGCTCGCTCAGGCTGCCGAGGGCGATCTGACCTCCCCGACCCCGTCGCGCGTCTCGACTGTCTTGCCCGAACTCGCCTCCTCACTGGACGGGTTGTTGACCCAGGTGCGGAGCAATCTCGACCGGGTCCATACGCTGGCGATGTTCGATCCGGTCACCCAGCTGCCGAACCGCACCCATTTTCGCCGCGAGGCGGGCGAGCTGCTGGAAGCGCTGGAACCGAACGAGGTGGCGGCGCTCTTCTTCATCGATCTCGACAAATTCAAGTCGGTCAACGACACCTTCGGCCATGCCCAGGGCGACCAGCTCCTCATCAAGGTCGCCGACCGCCTTCGCTCCCTCGTGGAAAGCAGGGAGGGGCGTCTCACCTTCCAGTCGCCGCCGCTGATCGGACGGCTGGCGGGCGACGAGTTCACCATGCTTGCCTCCGGGCTCGCCTCTGCCGACGAGGCCGAACGGATAGGCGACGCGCTGCTCGACACGCTCAGCGAACCCTATGAGCTGCTCGGCAGCGAAGTGGAAGTCGGCGCGTCGATCGGCGTCGCCATCCGGCCGGACCAGGGTCATTCGCTGCACGATCTGATGCGCGCCGCCGATATCGCGATGTATCATGCGAAGGCCAATGGCCGCGCTCGCGTCCAGCTCTTCACGCCCAGCCTCGCCGCCAGACTTGCCGACAATATGCGGCTGGAAACCGAACTGCGCGAAGCGGTCGAAGGCGATCAATTCGCCTTCTTCTTCCAGCCCCAGCTCTGCCTCGCCACCGGTCGGGTAGTCGGAGCCGAGGCGGTGCTGCGCTGGCGGCATCCCGCGCTCGGCCTGCTGGCGCCCGACCGATTCCTGCCGCACGCCGAGAAGACCGGTCTGGTGCACGAAATCGGCTATTGGGCTGTGGAGGCGATCGCCGCCGCGCTCGGCCGCTGGGAGCGGCTCGGCCTGACCACTCGCATTGCCGCCAATGTCAGCGCCCGGCAAATGGCGCGGCCCGACTTTTTCGCGCAGGTGCGGCACGCGCTTGCCCGTCATCGGGCCTCGGCCGACCTGCTTGAGCTGGAGATTAGCGAATCGATTGCGATGCGCTGCGACGACATGGCGCTGGCAGGCATAGCGCGGCTGCGCGAACAGGGCGCGACCGTCGTCATCGATGAGTTCGGCAGCGGCTATTCCAGCCTGTCGCGGCTGCAGGAAATGCCAGTCGATCGCGTCAAGATCGCTGGCTCGCTGATCACCGACCTAGCTTCGTCGGAACAGGCGCGCACCATCGTCCAGTCGGTGATCGCGCTGGTCCACGGCCTCGGCTACCATGTCGCGGCGGATGGCGTTGAAAGCCGTGCCCAGCGCGCCATTCTCGAAGTCGCCGGCTGCGATCACATCCAGGGACCCGCTATTGCCGGGCCGATGGCCGAGGCCGATTTTCACGCCTGGCTGAGCGAACGCCAGGACCAGCTTCGCCGCGCCTGAAGATTTCCTCTGTCCTACAGGCCCGCCGCTGTGCCAGCATGACGGCATGAACAAGGCTCTGGCGATCGCTCCACATCCCGAGATTCACAGATTGCACGTGCAGAATGTGCGGATTGTGCGGATTGTGCGGAACGTGCGGATTGGACAGCCGGCATGACCGACACCGCCGTTAAGGGCGCCCCGGAACCCCGGCCCGGCCTGCTCGCCGCTATTCGCCCCTATGTCGAAAAGGCGCCGCTTGCCGCCTTTTTCCTCGGCATCTCGTCGGGCTTTCCTTACGCGATGATCGGCGCGACGCTGACCACGCGATTGGCGCAGGACGGCATCGACAAGAAGACGGTCACTGCCTTCACCCTCGTCTTCCTCGCCTACAACTTCAAGTTTCTGTGGGCATGGATCGTCGATGGCGTGAAGCTGCCGCTGCTCGGCCGGCTGGGGCAGCGCGTGTCCTGGATGCTGGTCATGGGCGTGCTCGTGATGGCGGCCGTGGCCAATCTCGCCATGGTCGACCCAGGTGCCGATATCGGCAGCGTGGCGACCGCGGCCATTCTGGTCGGCATTGCCGGTGCCAGCTACGACATCGTCATCGACGCATACCGGATCGAGATCCTGGAGCCGCGTCAGCTGGGCGTTGGGTCCGGCATGAATCAATATGGCTGGCGCATCGGCTCGGCGGGGGCGGGGGCGCTCGCCTTGGTCGTGGCGGCCCGCGCCGGCTGGGAAGCCGCCTATCTCGCCTGTGCCGCGCTCGCGCTGCCGGCCATGATCACAGCCCTGCTGATGGGCGAGCCGGCCCGGCGCCGTGAACCCAAGCAGCGGGCTGGCTTCGGTCGTGCCGTCGAGGCGGTGTGGCGCCCGTTCGTCGAGTTCCTGACGCGGCGCGGAGCGATGCTGGTGCTGCTCTTCATCCTGCTGCACAAGATCGGCGACACGCTCGGCCAGCTGACGCTCCGCCTGCTGCTTGACGAGCTCACCTACACCAATGACGAGATCGCCCTGTGGGACGTCGGCATCGGCTTCTGGGCCTACCTGATCGGCATCTTCGTCGGCGGTATCATGTACGCCCGCCTCGGCATGAAGCGCTCGGTGCTGATCAGCCTGATGCTGATGGCCGTGTCCAACTTCAGCTTCGCGCTGCTCGCGGCAGCTGGCAAGACGAACCTCGGCCTAGCCGGCGCGATCGGCTTCGAGAATTTCGCAAGCGGGATCGGCGGCGTGACCGTCGTCGCCTATTTCTCGGCTCTGACCGACCTGCGCTTCACCGCCGCCCAATACGCCCTCATCTCGGCCGCCGCCAGCATCGTCGGACGGTTCCTCACCGGCACTACCGCGGGCGCTCTGGTCGAGCAGATGGGCTTCGTGAATTTCTACCTGCTGACCACCGTCGCTGCTTTACCCGGAATCCTGCTCTTCTGGGCGATGATGCGGGCCGGGCTGATCGATGCGTCGGTCGGCAGTGCGGGGCGCGAACCGGCTAACCCAGATCAAAGCGACTAATCCTCACGGGAACCCGAATCGTTGCCAGTCCGTTCTACGGGGACAAACCCGCCCCTCACGGAGCCCCTCAAAAGTGGCAACAAAACTCCATGCGGCCGACACGCCGCAGTTCTTGAATAATGCCTTTCAGCGGACCCTTGCCAAGTGGAACCGCGAACGGCTCGCGCCGGGCTTTCCCGACGAGGATTGGCGTCGCGGCTTCGATCGGAACATGCAGATGCTCCGCCTTGAAGGCGCCTTTCTCGACGAACTGCGCGCCGAGGTCGCAGACGATCTCGCCCAAGTGCCGGACGAGGCCGACGCGTTCATCGCCTGGTTCGAGGCGCTGAAGGACGAGGGGCCGGGGCAGAACCACCCGCTCTTCTCCTGGCTCGCCGAGACCGCGACCGAAGGCCAAATGCGCTGGTTCCTGACTCAGGAAGCGGCCGGCGAAGCGGGTTTCGACGATCTCGTCGCCATGACGCAGGTTAAGCTGCCACACGGTCCGAAGCTGGAATTGGCCGAGAATTACTGGGACGAAATGGGCCGCGGCCAATATCGCGGCATTCACGGCCTGCTGCTGACCGAGCTTGTCGAGACGATGCAGATCAAGCCCGAAATCGACACCACGGTCTGGGAAAGCCTGGCGCTCGCCAATGCGATGACCGCGATGGCAACCACCCGCCGCTACACCTGGCTGTCGGTCGGTGCTTTGGGCGTGGTTGAGCTCACGGCGCCGTGGCGCTGCGAGCATGTCTCGGCGGGTCTCAAGCGGCTTGGCTATGGCCAGCGCCAAAGGCTCTATTACGATCTCCACGCCAAGATCGACATCAAGCACAGCGAGGGCTGGAACACCAATGCGCTGATGCCGCTGGTCGCGGAAGACCCGCGCCGCGCTCGCTTCATCGCGGAAGGCGCACTGATCCGCATGCGCTGCGCCGAACGCTGCTTCGAACGCTATTCTGAGCTGCTCGAGAACGGTGCCGAGATCTACTGAGGCGGTTCGCCGTTCAGCTCCAGCACCTGTCCGGCGAGGTAGAGGGAGCCGGCGATCAGTACGGGACTGCTGCCCTCGGCAAGAGCCGAAGGTATGTCAGCACAGGTCCGTGCAGGCAGACCAAGACGCTTGGCAAGGTTAGCCAGCGTTCCAGGTCCATGGTGCTCATGACCCTCGATCGGAACGGCGGTCACCGATCGCAGAACCGGCGCGAGGATCGACAGGAATGCCTCGGCATCCTTGTTGGCGAGCATGCCGATGACGAGGTCCAGCTTGCGCTCGCCGAGGGTCGCCGCCAGCGCCTCGGCCGCGGACGGATTGTGCCCGCCATCGAGCCAGGCTTCGCGATCTCCGACCAGCGGCCCAGGTTTCAGCCGCTGCAAGCGGGCGGGCCAGCGCGCGTCGGCTATCCCCTGCAGGATCGCGGCATTGGGAGCTCGCACCGCGTTCTGGTGCCTCAGCATCGCGACGGCGAGAGCCGCATTGTCCAGCTGATGCACCCCCGGCAGATGCAGTTCGGGCAGCTCGAGCTCGCCAAAGCGATCACGGTAGGTCCGGCCATTCCGAACCCAGTGATCTCCTTTCTTCAGCCTCACGGCACCTGAACTCGCCACAGCGGCCTCGATGCTGCGCTCCGCCTCATCCGGATAGGTAAGGGTCACGATCGGAACTCCAGCTCGCGCAATGCCGGCCTTTTCGCCCGCGATTTCGCCCAGTGTGCTCCCGAGAAAGCTCTGGTGGTCGATGCCCAGCGCCGCGATGGCGCAGCAGGCGGGGCGCGGGATCACGTTCGTCGCGTCGAGCCTCCCGCCTAAGCCCACTTCGACGATGCACGCATCGGCGGGCGCCCGGCTGAAAACCAGGAACGCTGCTGCCGTCGTAACTTCGAAAAAGCTGGCGTTCAGGCCCTCGGCGTGATCGAGCACCTCTTCCAGCACTGCCGCGAGCGCCGCGTCGTCGATCAACCGGCCGGCGACACGGAGCCGCTCGTTGAAGCGGACGAGGTGTGGGCTGGTATAGACATGCGCCGTCAGCCCCGCCCCCTCGATCGCGGCGCGGAGGAAGGCGCAGGTGGAGCCCTTTCCATTGGTGCCTGCGACATGGAAGACAGGCGGCAGCTCTCGCTCCGGATTGCCGACGCGTCCCAGCAGTGCCGTGATCCGCTCGAGCCCCAATATGTCCCGGCCGGGCGAAAGGCGGGCAAGCCGCTCCAGCTGCCGCTGCACGGCAGGATCGGCCGAGCGGGCGAAGTCCATTGGCTTAGGCGGCAGCCTTCACCGGCGCCAAATAGCCGAGCAGCCGCGCCAGTGTCGCCGGCAAGTCCTTCCGCTCCACGATCATGTCGAGCATGCCATGTTCGAGCAGATATTCGGACGTCTGGAAGCCCTCGGGCAGCTTCTCCCGGATCGTGTTCTCGATCACCCGGCGACCGGTGAAGGCGAGTGTCGCCTTGGGTTCGGCAAGATGCACGTCGCCAATCAGCGCATAGGAGGCCATGACGCCGCCCGAGGTGGGGTCGGTCAGCACCACAATATAGGGCAGGCCCGCTTCCTTCAGCTCGGCCACCGCGACTGTCATGCGCGGCATCTGCATCAGCGAGAGAATGCCTTCCTGCATGCGCGCGCCGCCCGAGGCGGTGAAGACGATGTACGGCAGCCGCTCGGCAATGGCCGCGTGGATGCCAGCAATGAAGGCCTCGCCGACGCCGACGCCCATCGACCCGCCCATGAAGGCGAAGTCTTGCACGCCGACAATGGCCTCATGGCCGCCGATGGGCCCACGCGCATTGAGCAGCGCGTCCGGCTCGTTGGTGGCCGCGCGCGCCGCCTTTAACCGGTCGACATATTTCTTTGAGTCCCGGAAACGCAGCGGGTCTTCCGGCGCCTTGGGCGCTGGCAGCAGCGTGAACTTGCCATCATCGAAGATCTGCCGGAAGCGCGTGCGCGCGCCGATGCGGCCATGATGGTCGCAGCTCGGGCAGACCGACAGATTCTCCTCGTACTCTTTGGTGAAGACCATCTGCCCGCAACCTGGGCATTTCTGCCAGAGATTGTCCGGCGTCTCATTCTTGGTGACGGACGCGATCGCGTTGCGGACGCGGTTGAGCCAACTCATGCGGCCTGCTCCTGACGGGCGCCGGCCAATGCCTGGCTCAGCGCGGAAACGAAGTGACGGACGGCGCCCGGGGCATTCGCACCCTCCGCGCCGATTAGCTCGACGATCGCCGAACCGACGACCACGCCATCCGCGACGCGCCCGATCGCGGCTGCCTGTTCGGGGCTGCGCACCCCGAACCCGACGGCGACCGGCAGGTCGGTCCCGGCGCGCAGTCGTGCTACCGCCGCCTCGATCGACTGCTGGGCCGCCTGCTGCATGCCCGTGATGCCCGCGACCGAGACGTAGTAGATGAACCCAGACGCACCGTTCAGTACGGCGGGCAACCGTGTGGGATCGGTGGTCGGGGTGGCAAGGCGGATCAGATGGAGGCCAGTCTGGCGGAGAGCAGGGCCGAGCGCATCGTCCTCCTCGGGCGGAATGTCGACGCAGATCACGCCGTCGACACCCGCCGCTGCGGCTTCGCGCCCAAACCAGTCAGCGCCGCGCGCGAGCATCGGATTGGCATAGCCCATCAGCACCAGCGGCACGTTCGGGTGCCGCTCGCGAAAACCGCGCGCGATGTCGAGCAGGTCGCGGGTGGTGGTGCCTGCGCCGAGTGAGCGCAGGTTGGCACGCTGAATGGCGGGCCCGTCCGCCATCGGATCGGTGAAGGGCATACCCAGCTCGATGATGTCCGCGCCGCCTTCAACCAGCGCGTCGAGAACTGCCGGCGTGGCCGCAGGCGAAGGGTCTCCGCCGGTGACAAAGGTGACAAGCGCGGCGCGGCCCTGCTCCCGGCAGCGCGCAAAGGCCGTAGCGAGGCGATCGTTCACAGCTTCACGCCCAGCGCGTTGGCGACGGTAAAGATATCCTTGTCGCCGCGCCCGCAGAGATTGGCGAGGATGATTTGATCCGAGCGCATTTCCCGCGACTTGCGGACCACGGCTGCAATGGCGTGCGAAGGCTCCAGCGCGGGAATAATGCCTTCGGTGCGGCAGAGCAGCTGAAATGCGTCGAGCGCCTCCCTGTCGGTAGCACTTTCATAGGTCACGCGGCCGATCTCGTGCAGCCAGCTATGTTCCGGGCCGATGCCGGGATAGTCGAGACCGGCCGAAATCGAATGCGCCTCGGTGATTTGGCCGTCTTCGTCCTGCAGCAAATAGGTCTTGTTGCCGTGGAGCACGCCGGGCCGCCCGCCCGCCAGACTGGCGGCATGAGCATCGGTATCTAGACCGTGCCCCGCTGCCTCGACGCCGAGCATCGCCACGTCATCGTCCAGAAACGGGTGGAACAGCCCGATCGCGTTGGAGCCGCCGCCGATCGCCGCCACCAGCAGGTCAGGCAAGCGGCCTTCGCGCTCCAGCATCTGCGCGCGCGCCTCGCGCCCGATCACCGACTGGAAGTCGCGGACCAGCTCCGGATAGGGATGAGGGCCGGCAGCCGTGCCGATGATGTAGAATGTGTCCTCGACGTTCGCGACCCAGTCGCGCATCGCCTCGTTCATCGCGTCCTTGAGCGTGTGCGCGCCGCTCTCCACCGGTTTCACTTCGGCGCCGAGCAGCTTCATCCGGAAGACGTTGGGGCTTTGCCGCTCCACGTCGCGCGCGCCCATATAGATGGTGCAGGGCAGGCCGAAGCGCGCCGCGACGGTCGCGGTGGCGACGCCGTGCTGGCCGGCGCCGGTCTCGGCGATGATCCGCGTCTTGCCCATGCGCCGCGCGAGTAAAATCTGGCCGATGCAGTTGTTGATCTTGTGCGCGCCGGTGTGGTTCAACTCGTCGCGCTTGAAGTAGATCTTGGGACCACCCAGCGCCTCTGTCAGCCGCTCGGCGAAATAAAGCGGACTCGGCCGGCCGACATAATGGGCGAGCAGGTCGTCGAACTCCGCCTGGAACGCCGGATCAACTTTGGCAGCGCGATAGGCGGCCTCAAGCTCAAGGATCAGCGGCATCAGCGTCTCGGCGACGTAGCGGCCGCCAAACTGGCCGAAATGCCCGCGTTCGTCGGGCTGCGTCCGGAGAGAATTTGCCAGTGTCATAAAGCGGCGACCGCTTGGAGGAAGCGGGCGATCTTGTCCACATCCTTGACGCCCGGCGCGCTTTCGACGCCCGAGGAGACGTCCACCATAGACGCACCGGTCGTGCGCACCGCTTCGGCGACGTTGTCGGGCCCGAGACCGCCGGACAGTACCCATGGGGCCGGGTGGGGAAAGCCGTCGAGTAGCTTCCAGTCAAAGCGCAGCCCCATGCCGCCGGGCAGCCCGCCTGGAGGCGTCTTCGCGTCATAGATGACGCGCTCGGCGAGCCCGCGCCATCGATGCGCCTGATCGAGGTCTGCGCGGGTGCGGACCGGCACGGCAACCCACAGAGGCAGCCGGAAGCGCGCGCGGATCGCGGCGGCACGGTCCTTCTCGACCTTGTGCATTTGGAGAGCATGAAGCCGTGCGGATGCGATGGCGCTCTCCAGAAGGTCATCATGGGGGTCGACGAACACGCCTACTCTTCCCACGCGCTCCGGCGTGCGGGCGGCGAGGCCCGACGCCTTGTCGAAATTCAGATGCCGGGGGCTCGGCGGATAGAAGACGAGGCCGACATGGCTGGCGCCCCCCGCGACAGCGGCATCGAGGGTTTCAGGGGTGGAAAGGCCACAAATCTTGGACTGGACGCGAAGCATGTCTGATCCCCCATGCCCGTTCGGGCTGAGCTTGTCGAAGCCCTCCGTTTCTGTTGGATCCCGAAGAAGGCAGGCCTTCGACAAGCTCAGGCCGAACGGGTGGAGGATTAGAGCGTTGCTTCGATTGCCCGTGCGGCCAGGTCCGGATCTTCCGCCGCGGTGATCGGACGGCCGATCACCAGGATCGACGCGCCGTCGTTCAGCGCCTGGCGGGGGGTGACGACGCGCTTCTGGTCGCCGGCATGCGCATCGGCCGGACGCACCCCGGGAACGACGAAGAAGCCGCCTGGCCAGAGCCGCTTGGCCGCCTTCACTTCGGCCCCGGAGCAGACGACGCCGTCGAGCCCCGCCTCGCGAGCCAGCGCCGTCAGTCGCTCGACCTGCGCATGCGGGTCGGCATTGAACCCGATCGACTGCAGGTCCTCGCCATCGAGGCTGGTCAGCACGGTAACGCCGACCACCTTCGTGCCGGCGGGCGCGGCGGCCTTGGCATCCTCCATCATCGCCCGCCCGCCGGCTGCGTGCACCGTCAGCACAGCGGGCTCAAGGTCGCGCAGGGATTGAACCGCCTTGGCGACGGTGTTCGGGATGTCGTGCAGCTTCAGGTCGAGGAAGATGGGCAGGCCTAGATGCGCCATTTCGCTGACGCCGGAGCGTCCGTTGGCGGCGAAGAACTCCAGGCCCAGCTTGATCCCGCCAACATGATGACGGACCCGTGTGGCGATCGTCTTGGCGCGTTCCAGATCGGGCGTGTCGAGGGCGACGAAGATCGGACCCTTCATGCGCCACCCGGCGGGACGGGTGCGATCGGGGCGGCCGAGGCGAGTGGCTCCGCTCGGATGGGGGCGGGCTGAGGCGGCGGCGCCACCACGAAACCCGTGCTGGCGTGCGCCTGGCGGCGCAGGCGGTAGCGCGCAGCCTGCCACAGCAGCAGCGGCGGAATCAGGCCCAGCAGGAAGAAGAAACCCAGCAGCAGCGGCAGCTTCGTCTCCAGGATCATGCCGTTCCACAGATTGACCGCGACCACCGTCCAATTGTTGAAGCAGAACAGCGCGACGATCACCGCCACGACGATCCAGAACAGGGTCTTCAGGAACGACATGCCGTGTTCTTAGGGCGTCGAAACGTTCAAGGCTAGCCGATCTCGGCGCGCAGCTTTTGAACCAGTCCTGGCACCGCGAGCAGCCGCGGCGCCTCTTCGTCCAGGATCGCGTGGAACAATGAGCGCTTCAGCTCCGCGGCGACGCCAGGAGGCAGGGTGCGGTGCGCGGGCAGGGTAGAAAGGATGATGTCCACCAGCCGGTCGGCCCCGTGGAGCCTGCCCCAGAGATAGTCATTCTCGCGATAGCCGCGGCTGAAAAAGGCGCCGAAGCTGTTGAAGCGAATGCCTTTCAGCGTCGCCTCGGCGCGACCGGCACGGATCGTCGTCGCGTCGTCGGGGGAGATGCGGTCGACCTTGACCGTGTCGAACTCGCCGTCGCGTTCGCCGGTAATCGAAAGCGTCGTCAGGTCGTAAAAGGCGAACCCCAGATAGGCGAAGAGCATCTCGCGCTTCTCGAACTTGGGCAGTTCGCTCAAGGCATCGGACAGCAGGCGGTCGGCATCGTCGTCGATCCGGCGCAGGTCGCGCGCGGCGCCGATCGCATCGAGCGCGGCTCCGGTGTCATCCCGGATATGGCAAGCGAGCTCACGCACCTCGTCGGAGAAAAAGCTCGCCACTTCCCGTTCAAGGTAGAGCGAGAGGATCTGGTAAATGCAGCGCTCGAACGCCTCGCAAGCGGCGGCCAGCCGTTCGTCCGATTCCTGGATGGACGCCAGCTTACGCGCCAGGAAGCGCAGCCGGCGGATCCGGAAGCCGAGATCATGTTCGCGGAAGAAATCGATCGCGGGAGGCGTCGCGCCGCCGCCCTTGGCCGTGACCCGCTCCAGACCGCGCCGTTGCAGCTCTGCCCAGATCGCTTCACGCGCCTGGGTCCGGGTGGGCCCGACTCCCTGCGGCGTGATCCGCCTAACTAAGCCGGCCAGCTCCTCGACGATGCCGGAAAGCTTCAGATGGCCATAAGCGGCATAGGCTGGGCCGGAGCGCCGTGCCGCTTCCGTCTGCGCCCGCGATCGCCAATTGGCGATGCGTGCCGGCGTCGGGCTGTCGAGGAAGAAGCTGCCGCCGAACAGCTGCACGATCGCTTCTTCGACCTCTTCCTTCAGCGCGTCGACGACACGCCTTGTGCGCCCCGATCGCTCCGAGCGCCCCTGCAGCGTCTCGAGATTGTCGCGGATCGGCTGCTCGCGCGGAATCTCGGCGAGCGCACCCAGGATGGTCGAGAAAAAGCCCGGCGTTTCGCTGCCCTTGGTCCCGCCGACACTGATGCTGCGGATACCGGGCTTGGGATCGATATAGACGAAGCGCCGGTCGATCTCGCGCCGCGCCGACCGGTTCTTGAGCGCGTCCATGGCCGGCTTGAACGGAGCATTGGCCAGCACCGAACCGTCGATCAATATGGCACGGTCGGCCATTCCCGCGGCCGCGTGGCGGGGCAGGGCGCGGGCGAGGAACGGCTCGCGCCCGTCCCAATCGACGCCGCGCTGCTTCAAGACGGCGTCGAGTTCGCCGACGGTGAACGGCGGAAAGGCACCGGGAAAGCTGGCGGTCGCGCGTGCCGCAAAGGCGAGCTCGGCCGCTGCGCCCAGATGCCGCTCCGGCCCGCCCCGGTCTGAGAAGCTGACGGTCAGCCGATGCTCGGTCTCGACCACCTCAGGCGGGCTGTTCAGCCGCAGCCGCTGCGGGTGGCCGCGAAAGTCGGTGACGGTCACGAACAGGTCGAGCGGCTGCTCGTCCGGGAGGAGGGGAGGGCCGGCCGGTGACGCCGCCATCGCGTCCAGTGCGTCGAGCAGCAGACCGGTGAAGACCTCGCCTCCGAAGGGCGGCTCGAACCAGCGCGAGCGCACGAAGCTGGACAGCTTGCGCCGCACTTCGGCGCGGGTGTCGGGATCGACGCTCTCCATCGCCTCGCCGCCACGATCAGCAAGCATGGCCAGGGGAATGGCCCAGAGCTTGGAAAGGCGCGTCGCGCGCGCCTCCGGATCGATCAGCCGTTCCACATCGGCGGCTTCCAGCCACAAATCGGTGAGCGGATCGAGCGATTGGCCGGTCGCCACCGCTTGAGCCAGAAAGATGCCGTTGATGCCGCCCGCACTCGCGCCGGCGATGATGTCGGAAAAGACGGTCAGGCGGAGACCGGCATGGGTTTCGACCCGTTCGAGCAGCTGGCGATAGACTTCCTGCGATCCGGTGCAGAAGCGGCCGTCATGAAAGGCGCGGCTGGCGCGGGCGAGGCGCCAGATCTCCTTAGTGATGCCGTGCATGTAGACGGCGAGGCTGATGCCGCCATAGCAGATCAGCGCCAGCCGAAGCTCCTTCTCCCGCATGAGACGGAGGGTGACGCAAAGCAGTCAGCCTGTCGAGGCGAAGTCGGCCCAGATCGGCAGATGGTCCGACGCCTTGCGCGACGCCGCCGACAAATGGACGCCGCAGCCGACCAGCTCCAGTCCCGCGAACATAATCCGGTCGAGCGCGGCGACCTGCCGGCGTGCGTGGAAGCTGCGGCCGGTAGGGGCAAAGGTGAAATGATGGCCGAAGTCGCGCAAACAGCCTCCCTGCGGCGTCCACTCGTTCAGGTCGCCCATCATCACGGTCGGCAGCTTGGGGCGATGTTCGACGTGGTGGATGATGGCCCGGCTCTGCCGCCGCCGCCACAATCCCGAGAGATCGAGGTGCATGCCGACGACGCGAAGCGGTGTGCCGCGCACGTCCAGCTCGGCAGCAACCGCGCCGCGCGGCTCGAGCGAGGGGATGTGCAGCGCCTCGCAATGGCTCATGCCGACGTCGCGCCGGACCAGGATGGCATTACCATGCCAGCCGATGCCGCCGGTGCGGTGGGGCAGGGTCAACGCGCGATAAGGGCTATGCTCTTCCAGCAGATGCGCCGGCAGCGCGCTCAGCCGCTCGCCGAAGCGCCGGTCCGCCTCCTGCAGCGCGATCACATCGGCGTCGATCTCGCACAGCACCTGGATGATCCGTTCGGGATTGCGCCGGCGGTCGGTGCCGATCGCCTTTCGCATGTTGTAGCTCGCCACGCGGATCATGGCCGCCGCACCTAGGGATGGAAGCGCGGTGCGGCAACGGGTTGGCGGCGGGGGCAATGATCTGACATGGCGTGCCATGGCCGAACACGCCATTCGAAGGCTCAAACTGATCGGCGCGCTGCTTGCAGTGGTGCTGGCCGGCTATGCCGTTGGCTCGCTGCTCGATCGGGCACGGCTACCGGGCGTTGACCTCGACGCGAGCTCCGTCGTCGAGCAGCTTCATGCTGATCACACCGCGCCTGCGACGGGAAGTCCGCAGGCTGCGGTCCAGGTGGTCGTCTTCACCGACTATCGATGCGGCGTGTGCCGGATCGATCATGCGGGTGTGAAGCAGGTGGCGATTGCGCGGCCCGATGTGCGCTTCGTCTTCAAGGAATGGGCGGCGCTCGGACCGACCTCGCGGCTCGCTGCCGAAACGGCGCTCGCTTCGGCTTATCAGGGTCGCTACCAAGCCGCACGCGATGCGCTGATGCGCGCGCCTTTGTTCGATGGAGCATCGGTCCAGCGAGCGCTCGCCACGGCTGGGCTGGACTTGATCTGGCTGGAGGCGGATCTTCGCCGGCACAGACGGGAGATCGACAGGGAACTCGCGCTCGCCTCGCGCCAGGCCTTTTCGCTGGGACTGCCTGGAACGCCTGCCTATCTTGTGGGGCGGCGCTTGGTCGTGGGAAGGCTGGAGCGGGGGAAGCTGGAGCGACTGATCGCCCGTGCCGAGCGCGAGCTGCTCAAAGAATGATGCGGAAGCGGGCTCCGCCCAGATTGCTTTCCTCGACATCGATGCTGCCGTCATGGGCGAGGACTATCTGCCGTGCGAGGCTCAGGCCCACGCCCGTGCCCTTGGCCTTGGTGGTGAAGAAGGGGAGGAAGATCTCGCTTCTCTTCGCCTCCGGCACGCCGGGGCCATTGTCCTCGACCAGGATGGTCGCGCCGCTGCCGCGGATAGCCTGAAAGCGCAGCGCGATCCGTGGCGTCTCGCTATGCGCCTGGGCCGCTTCCGCGCCGTTGCGCAGCAGGTTGATCAGCACCTGGGCGAGCAGGTCCGGATCCGCGTCGATCATCATCGTTTCCGGTTCGACGCTGACTTCGAGCGCTATGCGCGTTGCGGGCCAGTCCGCCTGGAACAGCCGCCTCAGCTCGCCCGCGAACGGCGCGGCGATGAAGGTCTGGCGATTGACCTGCGGCGTGCGGCTGATCTGGCGATAGCTTTCGACAAAATGCATCACGCCGTCGGCGCGCCGGGCCAAGGTCTCCACTGCCGCCCGTGCATCGGCCACAGTCTCGTTCTCGCCCGTGTCCACTTCCTTCATCAGGTCGGCGGCGGTGCGAGCGAGGGAGGTGACCGGCGTCATCGAGTTCATGATCTCATGAGTGAGCACCCGCACCAGGTCGGTCTGCGTGGCGATCTCGACCGCGTTCAGCGCCTCCTGGATGGGTTGAACCGTGATCACCCGGTGGGCGCCGCCCAAGCGGTGAACCGCGGCCGCGCGCAGCAACGCACGCTGGGTGCGGCCGCCTTCGAGGGTTAGCGTGACGAGCTGGCGCTTGCCGGCTTCCATATTGGCCAGGCAGCGCGAAAAGCCTTCGCCGAAGACGGCGTAATCGTCGACGCGTACCCCATCCAGGGCGCCGAACATGCGGCGCGCCGTTTTGCCGACCGGCTCCACCCGCAAATCCTGGTCGATCAGCAGCAACGCGACCGGCAGGTCGTCGACGATCGCCTGCAGGAAGCGGCTTTCGTCAGCCATGCGCGATCGTTCCTCGCGCAGGCTGCGGATGCCGCTATCGAGCGCCTCGCCAAGCGCCTCGAAGCCGGCTCCGGCTTGAGGCCGGGAGAAGCTCGCCGACATGTCGCCGAAGCGGATCGCCTCGACGAAGCGAGTGACTTCATGATTGGTGCGCTGAATATAGTTCCACAGCATGGCCGCGGCACCGATCACCAGCGCGGCCGCGATCACACGGGCGGCGCCGAGATTGGGGTTCGACAGGGCGCCGGCAAAAGCGGCGAGGGCCGCCAGGAGCAGCAGCATACGCAAGGCGAGGCCGAGCGCGAACCGTCCCTTGAAGCCGAGGCTGTCCATCGTCAGCGCTGGATCGCTGCGGCCTTAAAGGCCATGCTTTTCCATGCGGCGATAGAGCGAGGCGCGGGTAAGGCCAAGTTCGTTCGCGGCAAGCGAGATGTTGTACGCATTTTTCTTAAGCGCGCGCTCGATCATCTGCTTCTCGGCCTTTTCCAGGTTAAGATCGGCATCACCGGTAACCGCGACCACCGGAATATGGTCCGCCTGGCGCCGGATCGAGAAATCCTCGACCGTGAGCGGCCCGCCGTCCGACAGGATCACCGCGCGCTCCGCCGCATGACGCAAGGCGCGGACATTGCCCGGCCAGTCATAGGCTGTCAGCGCCGCCAGCACGTCGCCCGAGAGCGGCTGCACCGGCTTGTCGTACTTGCGTGCGTAAAGGCCGAGGTAATGATCGAGCAGCACCGGAATGTCCTCGCGCCGCTGGCGGAGCGCGGGCAGTTCGATCTCGACCGTGTTCAGCCGGAACAGCAGGTCGGGCCTGAAGCGCGTTTCGTCCGACAAGGCCTCGGGCGCCAGATTGGTTGCGGCGACAACGCGGACGTCGATCGGAACCGACTTGTTGGAGCCTACCGGCGTCACGCGGCGCTGTTCGAGCGCAGTCAGAAGCTTAGGCTGCAAGTGCAGCGGAAGATTGCCGATTTCATCGAGGAACAAGGTGCCGCCATCGGCTGCCTGAAGCCGGCCGACGCGGTCGGAGCGGGCGTCGGTGAAGGCGCCCTTCACATGGCCGAACAGTTCGGAATCGAACAGGCTTTCGGCGACGGCGCCCAGATCCACCGACAGCATCACCCGGTCGGCGCGTCGAGACCGACGGTGGAGTTCGCGCGCGACCAGCTCCTTGCCCGTCCCGTTCTCGCCCAGGATCAGCACATTGGCGTCGGTCGGCGCGGCCCGCTCGATCAGCTGCATGACCCGCTTCATCGCCGGCGACGCGCCGAGCAGCGGCGTCTCCGAACCGGCCGCGGGCGCCGCCGCCGCCACGACCTTCTGTCGCTCGGTGGTGACCGCCTTGCGCGACTGGCGCAAAGCGGCCGCCGTGCGCACCGTCGCCAGCAGCCGCTCGTTGGACCAGGGTTTGGAGACGAAGTCGGTCGCGCCACGCTTCATTGCTTCCACGGCAATTTGCACTCCTCCATGAGCAGTGATCATCACCACCACCGCCTCGGGATCGCGTTCGATGAAGCGGGCGAGCGCTTCAAAGCCTTCGGCCGCGTTCGTCGCGCCGCGCGCGAAGTTCGCGTCCAGCAATATCACGTCGGGGCTGCGTCCGGCGGTTTTGGCCAGCGCCTCGTCGGGCTGCTCGGCGACGATCACTTCGGCGAACAACTCGCGGAGCAACAGGCGCGCTGCGAGCAGGATATCGGGGTCGTCATCGACGACCAGGGCGAGTTCGAAAGGCTTGGCGCTCACCGCGTCCGGCTCCGCACAGTCTGTGTTCGAATCCGGACATAGGCCAGTTGCGGCGGACGTGCACCCGCCGAGTGCAGGAAAAGAGCGCCGGACCAAAAAGCCAGCATTTCCGCGGCTCCCAGCAGCTTGGCACGGCTTTCGCTGATCTTCCGACGACCGGGCATTCCGCCCGGCGAACAGGATTTGGAGAGCCGAGGGATGATCAAGATTCGCCATTCCTTCGCGTTCGCGGCCACGGTCGCCGCCGCACTGACTACATTTGTAACCGTCGCGCCGCAACCGGCCAGTGCAGGCACCATCGCCTGCATCGAAGCCGACGAGCCGGTGCGCGTCTGAATGGCTGCAGGGCTGAGCCTGTCCGGGAACGGACACTTCTGTTCGCTTCCGGACAGGAAAGGCCGGGTCGATCTGCATCTTCCCCCTCGACTACATCTGTTTTCGTGGCTGGCACGATGCTTGCTGAGCTGCCTGTGGAGACCCGTGAATGAGCGTCGTTCGAATGAACTCTGAGACCAAGTCCCCCCGCGAGCCGGTGAGCGGCGGCGCGATGGACAAGGTTGTCGAGAAGAAGGGGCTCTCGAACAAACTCAAGGCCGGCATCGCCGCCGGCGCGCTCGCGGTCGTCGGCATCGGCTTCTACACCTATGCGCCGAGCAGCAACTCGCAGACCGTCGCCGCCGAGCGGCTGACGATCTCGACCGTCGAGCGGGGCACGTTCGACGACTTCCTGCCGCTCCGTGCGCGGGTGACGCCGCTGCTGACCGTCTATCTCGACTCGATTGAGGGCGGCCGGGTCGAGCAGGTGCTCGTCGAGGACGGCGCCAACGTCCAGAAGGGGCAGATGCTGGCGGTGCTGTCCAACGCCGAGCTGCAGCTGTCTGTGCTCGCCCGCCAGACTGAGGTCACCCAGCAGATCAACTCGCTGCGCAGCCAGGAACTGGCATTGTCGCAGACCCGTCTCGCGGACGAACGCGGCATCTATGAAGCCAGGGCCGCGCTCGACAAATCGGAGCGGCAATTCGCCCGTGAGAAGGCGCTGGCCGATCGCGGCTTCGTCGCCCGCAAGCAATATGAAGACACGCGCGCCGATTACGAGGCCAATCGCGGCCGCTATGCCGTCCAGGCCCGCACCCGCGCGACCAACGAGCGGCTGCAGTCGAGCCAGCTAGCCCAGCTGCGCGAGGCGGCCCAGTCGATGAACGCAGGCCTGGCGCTCGCCCGTGCGAACCTGGACTCGCTGAACCTGCGCGCGCCGGTCTCCGGCCAGCTCTCTGGTTTCTCGATCCAGGTCGGCCAGTCACTGGCCCGCGGCGAGCGCGTTGGCCAAATCGACAGCCCCGGCTCGAACAAGCTCATCGCAGGCGTCGACGAATTTTATCTCGGCCGCGTCCAGGTCGGCCAGAAAGCGACGATCGAGCAGGGCGGCAAGACCTGGCAGATGAAGGTCACCAAGATCTACCCGCAGGTCCGCAACGGCCAGTTCGAAGTCGACCTGCAGTTCGTCGGCGGCGAGCCGCAGGGGTTGCAGCGGGGCCAGACCCTGCAGGCGAAGCTGACGCTCGGCGATCCGGCGCCGGCGCTGCTGATCCCCAATGGCAGCTTCTACAACGACACTGGCGGCTCATGGGTCTTTGTCGTCACGCCCGACGGCTCGGAAGCGGTCAAGCGCACCGTCCGGCTTGGCCGCCGCAACGCCGATTACATCGAAGTGCTCGACGGGCTTCAGCCCGGCGAGAAAGTCCTCACCTCTCCCTACACCGGTTTCGCCGACAAGGACCGGCTCGACCTCCAGAAGCAGTGAAAGGAAGCGTCACATGCTGAGCATGCGTGAACTCTCGCGGGTCTACCGCACCGACACCGTCGAGACGACCGCGCTCGACCGGATCGACCTCGAAATCGCGGACGGCGAGTTCGTCGCGATCATGGGCCCGTCCGGTTGCGGCAAGTCGACGCTGTTGAACGTAATCGGCATGCTCGACAGCCCGTCGAGCGGTTCCTACGTTTTCAACGGCCAGGAAGTTGCGGGGCTCGCCGAAAGCCAGCTCGCCGACATCCGCAAGAAGCATATCGGCTTTATCTTCCAGAGCTTCAATCTCATCGACGAGCTCTCGGTCCGCGAGAATGTAGAGCTCGCGCTGCTCTACCACGACATTCCCGCTGCCGAGCGCCGCGCGCGTGTCGATGCGGTGATGGACAAGGTCGGCATCGCCCATCGCGCCAAGCATCGTCCGAGCCAGCTCTCGGGCGGTCAGCAGCAGCGCGTCGCCGTCGCCCGCGCGGTGGTCGGCGAGCCCAAGATGATCCTGGCCGACGAGCCGACCGGCAACCTCGATACTCAGCATGGCGAAGAAGTCATGCGGATGCTTCAGAAGCTCAACGCCGAAGGTTCGACCATCGTCATGGTCACCCACTCGCCGGCCCATGCCGATTATGCCGGCCGCGTCGTCAATATGCTCGACGGCCGCGTGCTGGTGGAGCGCCGCCGCGCCGCCTGAGCGCTTTCGCCGACTGCTGCGCGAGGAGGGAGAGAAGGGGATGTGGGGCAATTATCTGACGCTGGGTTTCCGGTCGTTGATGAAGAACGGCACTTACGCCTTCATCAACATCGCCGGCTTGGCGCTTGGGCTTGCCGCGTGCCTGCTGCTGCTCCTCTATGTCCGCTACGAGACGAGCTATGACGCATGGCTGCCTGACGCAGAACGCGTCTATCAGCTGCAGTCGGTCAACACCGATCCGGAAACCGGCCGCGTTACCGTCAGCCAGGGTTCTCATGGTGTCGTCGCCGCGCCGCTGAAGAAAGACTTTCCGCAGATCGAATATGCGGTGCGGGCGGACGTGTCGCAGCTCGTGCTCACGCGCGGCGCCGACCCGGTCTTTGCCGATGTCTGGATGACGGAGCCGGACTTCTTTCAAATCCTCCGGCTTCCGTTCCTTCGCGGCGACCCCGCAACGGCGCTGAACGACGCGAATGCACTCGTGCTCAGCCGCAGTGAGGCGATCCGACTGTTCGGCAGCCTGGATGTGGTCGGGCAGACCATCACCAATGTTCGGCGCGGCAAGAAGATCGAGAAGCGTATCACCGGCGTCTTCGAGAATCTGCCAAAGAACTCTCATCTCGACATCAAGAATGTTGGCCGGATCAGCGAGGAAGCCGCCGCGGAATGCAGCTGGAGCTGTATTAACGGCGGCGTCTATGTGAAGCTGCGACCCGGCACCACCGTGGCGCCGATCCATGCCGGTCTGCCTGCCTGGGAAAAGCGCAACATCCCGCCGCAGGATGTGGGCGGACAGAAGGTCAGCGAAGGCGATCGTTTCGATTGGAAGCTCGTCAACGTGAGGGACGTGCATCTGAGCGGCGCTGAAGGCGAGCCTGAAAAGCCGACCAACGACCGCACGACGATCGTCACCTTCACCGTCATCGCGCTGCTGATCCTTGGCATCGCGTCTGCCAACTTCGTCAATCTGGCGACGGCGCGGGCTGGGCAGCGGGCCCGGGAGGTAGCGCTCCGCAAGGTGCTGGGGGCGAGCCGCAAGCAGCTGCTCGTGCAGTTCCTGGGCGAGTCGCTGCTGCTGACCGCGATCGCGATGCTGATCGCCTTGTCGCTGGCGGAGCTGGTGATGCCTTGGCTGTCGGCCTTTCTGAACGCCGACCTGAAGCTCGCCTATCTGGGTACGGAGGGCGTGCTCGCGACCGTTGTGGGCCTCTGGCTGGCCGTCGGCCTGGCCGGCGGTCTTTATCCCGCCTTCTTCCTCTCGCGCTTCCAGCCTGGTGCGGTGCTGAAGGCCAACCGCTCCAATGCCGAGCCGCCCGGAACGGGGCGGGTGCGCAGCGCACTCGTGGTCGCGCAGTTCGCCGTTTCAATCGGCCTGATCGCCTGCACCATCGTGATCTACGCCCAGACGCAGTTCGTGCGGACCAACGATGCGGGCTATCGCCGCGAGGGCCTGTTCACCGTATCCAACATGGATCGGGCGGCAGTCGTACCCGTCGCGGACACGATCATCCGCGAGGCGCAGCGCATTCCCGGTGTGCAGGCGGCGGCGGGAGCGGCGATCTTCCCGGCGAGCGGAACCACCCTCAATGCCAAGGTAATCGTCCCCGGGCGCGCCAAGCCGGCGACGATTGGCTGGTATAGCGTCTCGCCCGAATTCTTCGAGACGGTGGGCACCAAGCTGCTCGCCGGCCGTACGCTCTCGTCAAGCTTCGCCAACGATGCGGTGCGCATCTCCGACGTGATCATGGCGGAAGGCGACGCGCTTAAGCAGCGCCAGCGCGAGTTGAACGCGCGTGGCGGCAACACCGTCGTCAACCGCACCGCCGCCAGGCAGATGGGCTTTGCCGATCCGGCAAGCGCCATCGGCAAGACCGTTCGGGTTAACACCTTCCAGGACGGCGCCGGGCTGCTGCCGCTGACCATCGTCGGTGTGGTCGAAGACAGCCGCTTCCGCTCGATGCGCGAACCGCCCGAGCCGATGATGTTCTACAATGACGGCCTGTATCTGCGCCTCGTCGTCCGTTACGAGTCCGACAACCCGGAAGCGGTGCGGCAGTCGGTCGGCCGACTATGGAAGCGGCTGGCGCCCGACGTGCCTTACGAGGCCGACTATGCCGAGGCCGAGTTGGCGGAGCTCTACCGCACCGATCGCGCACGCGGCATCAGCTTCGCCGGCTTCTCGCTCCTCGCCGTCGTCATCGCTGCCTTGGGGCTGTTCGGCCTAGCGGCATTCACGGCCGACCGCCGGACCAAGGAGATCGGCATCCGCAAGGTGTTCGGCGCCACCGTCGCCGACATCGTGAGGCTGCTTGCCTGGCAATTTTCCAAGCCGGTCATCCTCGCTAACCTAATCGCATGGCCGGTCGCATGGTGGATCATGCGAGACTGGCTCAACCAGTTCGACGCTCGCATCGCGCTGACGCCGGGGCCGTTCGTTGTCGCCGGCCTCCTCGCGCTGATCATCGCGGTCGGCACCGTGTCCAGCCACGCGATCCGCATCGCCCGCACCAACCCCATCCACGCCCTCCGCTACGAGTAGGACAAGACCCCATGTGGCGCAATTATCTGACCGTCGGCATCCGTTCGCTGATGAAGAACAAGGTCTATGCCGGGATCAACATCCTGGGGCTCGCCATCGGCATGGCCGCCTGCCTGATGATCCTGCTCTTCGTTCGCTATGAGTTCAGCTACGACAAGTGGCTGCCGAACAGCGACAATGTGTACCAGTTCCAGAGCTGGTATCAGGACAAGGACACGGGCGAGCAGAACAAGCTGCAGATGACGCCCTGGCCAGCGGGCAAGGCGGCCGCCAAGGATTTCCCGCAGGTCGAAAAGGAGGTCTACGCTTTTTCCACCGAGCCGGTGATGATCGAAAAGGGCGTCGCGATCACCATCGAGGACTTCATCTATACGGACGGCAACCTGCTCGAAGTGATCGAGCTGCCGCTGCTTTCCGGCAACCGCGCCGACCTGAAGGAGCCCGGCACGGCGGCGCTCTCCCAGTCGCAGGCGATCGCCCGGTTCGGCACCGACAATGTCGTCGGACGTACGCTGACGGTGATCAGCCGCGGCAAGAGCCGCGACTTCCGGATCGTCGCCGTCTTCAAGGACCTGCCGAAGAACAGCCATATCGAAGCGAACGCAATCGCGCGGATCGACTATGTCGCGTGGAACTCGGACACGCCCGACGCGCTCGACTGCTGGGGCTGCCAAAATGGTTTCGTCTATCTGAAGCTCAAGCCCGGCACGGACCCGAAGTCGATCGAGGCACAGCTTCCCGCCTGGGAGAAGCGCAACATCCCGATCCAGCGCACCGGCGAAGCAAGCTTCGACGCCGGCGAGGAGCAGGATTGGCATCTCGTCAACCTGAAGGACATCCATCTGGGCGAGGGCCAGGACGGCGCGATGCGGCCCGGGAACGACAAGGGCACGATCACGACCTTCGCTGTCATCGCGCTGCTGATCCTCGGCATGGCGGTGGTGAACTTCACCAATCTCGCCACCGCCCGCGCCAGCCAGCGCGCCCGTGAAGTGGCGCTCCGCAAGGTGCTGGGCGCGGATCGCCGGCAGCTGATCATCCAGTTCGTCGGGGAGTCGATCCTTGTGGCCTTCCTAGCCATGCTGATCGCGCTCGCCTTGGTTGAGCTGCTCACGCCGGCCTTCTCGTCCTTCCTCGATGCAGACATCCGCGTCCGCTATTTCGGCGAAGGCGGCATCGTGCTGCCAGTGATCGGCCTAGTGCTGGTCGTCGGCATTCTCGGCGGCCTCTATCCCGCCTTCTTCCTGTCGCGCTTCCAGCCGGCATCGGTGCTGAAGGCGAACAAGTCGTCGGCCGAGACGCCCGGCACCGGCCGTCTGCGCCAGGCACTGGTCGTCTGCCAGTTCGCGGTTTCTATCGGGCTGATCATCTGCACGGGCGTCGTTTACGCGCAGACCGTCTACGCCCGCACCGTCGATCCGGGCTATAAGCGCGATCACATCCTGCAAGTCGATGAGCTCAGCCGCTATCAGTTGCTCGGGCGCGGACAGCAGATCGCCGACGCCGCCAAGCGCGTGCCCGGCGTGCAGGCGGTCGGCCGCACCGGCATCGGCGTCGCCACGCAGAACAACAGCAACACTGGCGTGATGGTGCCGGGCCAGAAGGATCCGATCACCATCGGCATCTATTCGGTCGATCACGGCTTCAAGGACGCGGTCGGCATGAGCCTGGTCGCCGGCCGCTGGTATCGCACCGATGCGCCGATGGACGAGGTGAATGCCCCTTATCCGCCCGACAAGGCGGCCGAAGCGCAGCTGACTGCCCGTGGCGCCAACCTCGTTATCAACGAGCTCGCAGCCAAGCGGCTCGGCTATCGCGATCCCAAGGCGATCATCGGCAAGACATTCCGCGTCGCCATGTTCAGCGAGGAAGCGGGGCTGATGCCGGTCACCATCATCGGCGTGGTCAAGGATGCGCGCTTCCGCTCCATCCGCGAGCCGCTAGACCCGATGATGTTCGTGAACTCATCAACGGGCGGTCACACCCACATGATCGTCCGCTTCAACGGCGACCCGGCCGCCGTGCGGAAAGGCGTTGAAAGGGCTTGGCAGTCGGTGGCCCCGGATGTGCCCTTCGATGGTCGCTTCAGCGAGGACGTGATCGAAGAACTCTACAATGCAGAGGAGGCGCGGGCCCAGATCTTCGCCGCCTTTGCCATACTCGCGGTCATCGTCGGCTGTCTCGGCCTGTTCGGCCTCGCGGCGTTCACGGCCGATCGCCGCACCAAGGAGATCGGCATCCGCAAGGTGCTCGGCGCCCGCACGCGGGACATCGTGCGGCTGCTGGTCTGGCAGTTCACCCGTCCGGTCATCATCGCCAACCTGATCGCCTGGCCGGTGGCCTGGTGGCTGATGCGGGACTGGCTGAACAAGTTCGACGATCGCATCGCGCTTGGGCCGACGCCGTTCCTCGCCGCCGGACTTCTCGCGCTGCTGATCGCGATCGGCACGATCGGCGCGCATGCGATCAAGGTCGCGAGCGCCAATCCGATCCGCGCGCTCCGCTACGAATAGAGAAGGGGGCAGGCCCATGTGGCGCAACTATCTGACGGTGGGCGTCCGCGCCCTGATGAAGAGCCGTGTCTATGCGGCGATCAACATCCTGGGTCTCGCCATCGGCATGGCGGCCTGCCTGCTGCTGCTCCTCTACGTCCGTTATGAGCGCAGCTACGATAGCTGGCTGCCGAATGCGGAGAATATCTACCAGGTGCAGAACTGGTCGCGCGATCCCGAGACCGGCGACAGCTTCAAGCTCAGGATGACGCAATATGTGTCGATCCAGGCGCTTAGGAAGGATTTCCCGCAGGTCGTCGGCACGGCCTATGCGCTGAGCGCAGGGCCGGTGGTGCTGCGCAACGGTCAGCCGCTGAGCGTCGAAGATGCGGTGCGCACCGACAGCCTGTTCTTCGACGTTTTCCGCTTCCCGATGGTCGCGGGCGATCCGAAGACCGCGCTGCAGCAGCCCGGCCGCGTTGCACTCAGCGAAAGCGAGGCCGTCCGGCTGTTCGGCCGCTCCAATCCGGTCGGCGAGACGCTGACGATGATCGAGCGCGGCAAGCATGTCGATTATAAGGTCGCAGCCGTGTTCCGCGACCTGCCGAAGAACAGTCATATGAAGCTGACCATGGTGATCCGCTTCGATCCGGTTAGCTACTTCGTCGATTATCCCACCTGGCCGACCAGTTGGGGCGAAATCTCCGGCTGGGGCTATATCGCACTGAAGCCCGGGACGGATCCGAAGACGATCACCGACCAGCTCGAGGCTTGGGAGAAGCGCAACATTCCCGACACGCTGTTCGCGGGACGCGCCGAGAACCCCGGGCGTGACCAGGATTGGAAGCTGGTGAACGTCCGCGATGTGCATCTGGGCGAGGCTCAGATGGCGGCGGCGCGACCGGGCAATGACCGGACGACGATCGTCACCTTCTCGATCGTCGCGCTGCTGATCCTTGGCGTCGCATGTGTGAACTTCATCAATCTGGCGACCGCTCGAGCAAGCCAGCGGGCGCGCGAGGTGGCGCTTCGGAAGGTGCTCGGCGCCACGCGAACCCAGCTCGTCGTGCAGTTCATCGGTGAATCGCTGCTGATCGCGACCATCGCAATGATCGTCGCCCTGGCAATGGCTGAGCTGTTCATGCCGGCGCTGGCTGCGTTCCTGGATGCCGACCTGAAGCTCAATTATTTCGGCGGGGACGGCGTCGCCCTGCCGGTCATAGCCTTGCTGATCCTGGTGGGCGCAGCAGGCGGCGTTTATCCGGCGCTCTATTTGTCCCGATACAAGCCGGCGCAGGTTTTGAAGGCCAACAAGTCTTCGTCGGAGTCAGCCGGCACAGGCCGGCTGCGCAGCATCCTGGTGGTGGCCCAGTTCGCCGTTTCGATCGGGCTGATCATCTGCACCAGCATCGTCTACGCGCAGACCGTCTTTGCGCGCACCGCCGATCCCGGCTTCAAGCGCGAAGGCCTGTTGCAGGTAAATATCGGCTATCGCAGTCTGATCCCGACCAGCGAAGCGCTGGCGCGAGCCGTCGAGCGGGTGCCCGGCGTGGTCGGCGCAGCACGCACGGCGATCGGCGTCTCGACCAACAGCACCATGGGCCGGGCCGTGAAGGTGCCCGGGCGCGAGGAGACGGTCGGCGTCGGCAACTACGCGGTTGACGAAGGCTTCTTCGACACGATGCGCATCCGCTTGATCGCCGGCCGCCTGCTCGACCGCGAGCGGGAGATGGACGTCACCTCGGTGCCCTATCCGGAGAATGATCCAGAGGCGGAGCGGGCGCTCGCGGCCCGTGGCGGCAATGTCGTCATCAACGCGCTGGCAGCCGAACGGCTCGGCTTCAAGAAGCCGGAGGACGCGATCGGTAAGGATGTGCGTGTCGCGCTGAGCCTGGACACGACCCAGCCAATGGTGCCGGTGCGGATCGTCGGCGTGGTGGCGGACTCGCGTTTCCGCGACATCCGCACGCCGGTCGAGCCGATCATGTACCGGCTGGGCAACGACTATCAGTCCGCGCTGATGGTCCGCTATGACGATCCCGACCCGGCCGCGGTTCGGGATCGCATTGCGCAGGTCTGGAAGAAGTTCGCGCCCGACTTGCCCTATGAGGCCGAGTTCAGCGAAGACATCGTCGCCGAACTCTACACCGCAGAGCAATCCCGGGCGACGATCTTCGCCGGCTTCGCGGTGCTCGCGGTGGTAATCGGCTGCCTGGGGCTGTTCGGCCTCGCCACCTTCACCGCAGAGCGGCGCACCAAGGAGATCGGCATTCGCAAGGTGTTGGGCGCGCGGACGCAGGACATCGTCCGGCTGCTGGTCTGGCAGTTCACGCGTCCGGTGATCGTCGCCAACCTGATCGCGTCGCCGATCGCCTGGTGGGTGATGCGCGATTGGCTAAACACGTTCGACACGCGCATCGATCTCGGGCCTACGCCCTTCGTGCTTGCGGGCCTGATCGCGTTGGCCATCGCCATCGTCACCGTCGGCAGCCACGCGATGCGGATCGCCCGCACCAACCCTATCCACGCCCTCCGCTACGAGTAGGCCCACTGCTCCGCCCCGGCATTGCAAGCGCCGGGGCGGAGGCTTTCCTCCCGACCTGCGCGAGCCTAAGGGCTCCCCATGCGTTGGTCTCAAAATCTCGTTTCCGCCCGAAACACTTACGTCACTCATCTCGAATGCTCGATCAGCGGCGAGCATTATGAGGCGGACAAGGTGCATGGCCTGTCGGACAAGGGCCGGCCGCTGCTCGTCCGCTACAAACTCGACGCGGTCCGTGCCGGTCTTTCCCGCGCTGATCTGGAGCGGCGGCCGAGCGACATGTGGCGGTGGCGCGAGCTGCTGCCGGTGCGCGACGTCGACAACATCGTCAGCCTGGGCGAAATCGAAACGCCGCTCGTGCCGCTGCCGAAGAGCGGCGGCGCGAACGTGCTGGTCAAGGATGAGAGCCGGTTACCCACCGGATCGTTCAAGGCACGCGGCCTCGTCATGGCGGTGTCGATGGCTAAGGCGCTCGGCATCAGGCGCATCGCGATGCCGACCAACGGCAATGCCGGCGCCGCGCTTGCTGCCTATGCCAGCCGCTGTGGCATCGAGACGATCGTCTTCTGTCCGGCCGACACGCCGGAGATCAACATCCGAGAGACGGCGCTGCAGGGTGCGCGCGTCTATCGCGTCAACGGGCTGATCGACGAATGCGGCGCTATCGTGGGGAAGGGCGCGGCGGAAGGCCGCTGGTTCGACTTTTCGACGCTGAAGGAGCCGTATCGGATCGAGGGCAAGAAGACGATGGGCCTCGAGCTTGCGGCCCAGCTCGGCTGGGAGCTGCCCGATGCGATCTTCTACCCGACCGGCGGCGGCACCGGCCTGATCGGCATGTGGAAAGCGTTCGACGAGCTGGAGGCGCTGGGCTGGATCGGCCCGAAACGGCCGAAGATGTTCGCCGTCCAGGCCGCCGGCTGCGCGCCGATCGTCAAGGCGTTCGACGACGGCGTCGAGCATGCCGAGCGCTGGGAAAATGGCCATACCGTCGCCGCCGGCATCCGCGTTCCCAAAGCCGTCGGCGACTTCCTGATCCTCCGCGCCGTCCGCGAAAGCGGGGGCAGGGCGGTTGCCGTTCCGGACGAAGCGATCCTCGGCGCCGTCGCCGATGCCGCCCGCCAGGACGGCCTGCTCCTCTGCCCGGAAGCGGGCGCGACGCTCGCCGCCTATCGCCAGGCGCTCGTCGAAGGCTGGATCGGCGAGGGTGATCAGGCGGTGCTGTTCAACTGCGCCACCGGCCTCAAATACCCGATGCCGGAAGCGGGAGCCGCCCTGAACAAGGACCAGCCGATCGACTTCGACCGGCTCTAGTAGCCGGCGTTGGTGCGGACGGCGGGACTCGAACCCGCACTCCCATAGGGAAGCGGATTTTAAGTCCGCTGCGTCTACCGATTTCGCCACGTCCGCTTGCGCCAGGCGTCTGCTTGATCGGTGCGAGTGTCGGGCGGGTCAAGCCCATGGTTGCGAGGCCGGTCCGATTGCCGCTACGCGAGCCGCATGGACCCGATCATCCGCATCGCCGGCCTCACCAAGATCTACGACTCGGGGCATCAGGCGCTGAAACCCGTCGATCTGGAGATTGGGCGAGGCGAAATCTTCGCGCTGCTTGGCCCCAATGGAGCCGGCAAGACGACGCTGATCTCGATCATCTGCGGCATCGTCCGCCCCACCTCCGGCAGCGTGATCGTCGATGGTCATGACATCATCTCCAGCTATCGGGAGAGCCGGCGCGCGATCGGGCTGGTGCCGCAGGAGCTGACCACCGATCAGTTCGAAACGGTTTGGGACACGGTCAGCTTCAGCCGGGGCCTGTTCGGCAAGGCGCGCAACCCCGCCCATATCGAGCGAACGCTGAAGCAGCTGTCGCTCTGGGACAAGCGCGACACTAAGATCAAGGAGCTGTCCGGCGGCATGAAGCGCCGGGTGATGATCGCCAAGGCTCTCAGCCATGAACCGCGCATCCTCTTCCTCGACGAGCCGACCGCCGGCGTCGATGTCGAGCTCCGCCGGAGCATGTGGGACATGGTCCGTGAGCTGCGGGAGCAGGGCGTCACCATCATCCTCACCACTCACTATATCGAGGAAGCGGAGGAGATGGCCGACCGGGTGGGCGTGATCAGCCGCGGCGATCTGATCCTGGTCGAGGAGAAGAGCGCGCTCATGGCGAAACTCGGCAAGCGCGAACTGGCGCTGACTCTCGCCGAGCCGCTCGCCGCCATTCCGCCCGAGCTCGCCGATTGGCAGCTCGAACTGAAAGGCGAGGGCAATCAGCTCGTCTACACCTTCGACGCTAATGCAGAGCGCACCGGGATCGCGTCGCTGATCCGGCGGCTGACGGACCTCGGCATCGGCTTCAAGGATCTCGCCACCCGCGAAAGCTCGCTCGAGGACATCTTCGTCAATCTCGTGCATCAGGGGAGGGCAGCATGAACCTGCGCGGCGTGCTCGCCATCTATGGCTTTGAAATGCACCGCTTCAAGCGGACGCTGTGGACCGGCCTCGCCGTGCCGGTGATAACCACTTCGCTCTACTTCATCGTGTTCGGGTCGGCGATCGGATCGCGGATGACCGAGATCGGCGGTGTGCCCTATGGCGCCTTCATCGTGCCCGGGCTGATGATGCTGTCGCTGTTCACGGAGAGCATCTTCAACGCCTCGTTCGGCATCCACATGCCGCGCTTCACTGGCACCATCTACGAGATCCTGTCCGCCCCGCTCTCCGCATTCGAGACGGTGCTCGGCTATGTCGGCGCGGCGATGACCAAGTCTGTGATCGTCGCACTCGTCATCCTGCTTACCGCCAATCTGTTCGTGCCGGTCAGGATCGAGCATCCGTTCGTGATGATCGCATTCCTGTTGCTGATCGCCGCGACCTTCTGCCTGTTCGGCTTCATTGTCGGCGTCTGGGCGAAAGGGTTCGAGCAGCTGCAGGTGGTGCCGCTGCTGATCGTCACGCCGATGACCTTCCTCGGCGGCGCCTTCTACTCGATCGACATGCTCGCGGAGCCGTGGCGGACCATCACCCTGTTCAATCCGGTGGTTTATCTCATCAATGCCTTCCGCTGGAGCTTCTACGGCACCTCGGACGTGGCGGTGGGCTTAAGCTTCGCGATCACCCTCGGCATCTTCCTACTGTGCCTCGCCATCGTCGCCTGGATCTTCCGCACCGGTTATCGCCTGAAGAGCTGATGCAACCGCAGGGGCAGGCGGGCCGTTCTGCGCCCGCATGCTCCGCCACTCTCATTTCGCCGTAGCGCTGCTTGCGGCGGCGCCGTTGCAGGCTGCGCCGCTCAGCTTCGGCGAGATCGACGGTGGCCAGGACTATTCCGATCGTACCGACCTCGCCGACTGCACCGCCGAGGGCGCTGGCTATCGATGCACCCTGACCCGCAACACGTTCGGGGACCTCCGGCTGGACCGCGGCGTCATGACACTGGATGCGCGCGGCCGGGTGCGCACCCTGCAGCTGGCGCTCGACCGGCGCGACTTCGACCGCGGCCATGCCTTGCTCGTCGGGCGCTACGGCAAGCCGACTGCGCTCCAGCCCCGGCTGGAATGGCGACGCTTCGATGATGATGGCCGCATCACCCTTACTAGGGGTCCGCAAGAGGCGCTCGTCACGTTCGATTACCCGCGGAACAACGCGACGGGTGCGGTGCTGCGCCGCGAGGCGGTACGGGGCCTCTTGCTTTTCACGCTGGCAGGGCTCGCCGTGGGCGCCGCCCTGCGGCTCAGGCGGCCGCGCAAACCGGCGCAGCCGGTCTCTATGAAGCAGACTTTGGAACGCCGCTTGAGCGAGGGCAGGGACCTGAGCTTTTAAGCCTCACACGTTCAGGCGCTGGCGCATTTCCTTGCCGGGCTTGAAGTAGGGCACGCGCTTTGCGTCGACATCGACGGTTTCGCCGGTGCGCGGATTGCGGCCGGTGCGGGCATCGCGCGCGCGGGTCGAGAAGGCGCCGAAGCCGCGCAGTTCGACGCGGCCGCCATCGGCGAGGCGCTGGCTGATCTCGTCGAAGAAGATGGAGACGATCCTGTCGATCTCCTTGATGGACAGGCCGGGATTGTCGGCTGCCAGCATCTGGACGAGTTCGGACCGGATCATGTGGCTCCCTTTCATGCCTGGCGGGCCAAAGCTGGAGCGTCATCCGAACGTCGGAGCGCTGATCCCCCACCAATCATCGACGGTCCCCCCAGACCGCCACTCGACTGATTACGCTACATTACTTGGGCAAGCATAGCGCAAGGTCCCGGCTCTTGCGAGTCACGTCGGAAAAAACCGCCACTCGTTAACGAATGGCGGTTTTCCGTGCTTGCTTGCTTTACTTGCTCTCTTCGCGCGCCTTGTTGAGCGCGGCGCCGAGGATGTCGCCGAGCGAGGCGCCCGAATCGGACGAGCCATACTGGGCGACCGCCTTCTTCTCTTCCTCGATCTGCATCGCCTTGACAGAGAAAGTCGGCTTCTTCGAACGGTCGAAACCGGTCACCATGGCGTCGAACTTCTGGCCGACCTGGAAGCGCTCCGGACGCTGCTCGTCGCGGTCGCGACCGAGATCCGAGCGCTTGAGGAAGCCCGTGGCACCATCGTCGCCGGCCTGCACTTCTAGGCCGCCATCGCGGACCTCGAGCACGGTGACGGTGACGACTTCACCCTTGCGCAGGCGCGAAGCGTCGGCGCCGGCACCCGACGGGGCGCCACGCTCGAGCTGCTTCATGCCGAGCGAGATGCGCTCCTTCTCGACATCGACGTCGAGCACGACGGCCTGAACCGTCTCGCCCTTGCGGTGCAGGTTGAGCGCGTCCTCGCCCGAAATGCCCCAGGCGATGTCCGACATGTGCACCATGCCATCCACATCGCCTTCAAGGCCGATGAACAGGCCGAATTCCGTGGCGTTCTTGACTTCGCCCTCGACCTGGCTGCCGACCGGGTGCTTCTCGGCGAAGGCTTCCCACGGATTCTGCTGCGCCTGCTTCAGGCCCAGCGAGATGCGGCGCTTCTCTTCGTCCACCTCAAGGATGATGACATCCACTTCCTGCGAGGTGCTGACGATCTTGCCCGGGTGCACGTTCTTCTTGGTCCAGCTCATCTCGGAGACGTGGACCAGGCCCTCGATGCCGGCTTCCAGTTCGACGAAGGCGCCATATTCGGTGATGTTGGTGACGCGGCCATGCAGCTTGGCCCCGATCGGATATTTAGCCGAGGCGCCTTCCCACGGATCGCTCTCGAGCTGCTTCATGCCGAGCGAAATGCGCTGCGTCTCGCGATTG